>Ga0187892_10000593_pt1 | contig 93486 bp, 71 predicted proteins | sample MA1701073metaG_FD_139345 | JGI IMG/M metagenome (GOLD analysis project Ga0187892, IMG submission 139345) | Bio-ooze microbial communities from a basaltic lava cave in the Kipuka Kanohina Cave System on the Island of Hawaii, USA - MA170107-3 metaG ... | reverse complement strand
GCGGGCTCTGGCCCCAGAGCGTCGAGACCCGGGCGTAGATCGCCGCGCGCGTGCCCACGCCGCATCATCATCGGCAGGGGCGTCACCTCGGCGCAGTGGACCCGGCGCTACCGGACGGTTACACTGGGACGACGCCTGCCTGGGGCGGGACGGGGAGCGGTTCGAGGCCGTTCGCCTCCCGGAGCACCCCGAAGATCCGGGCTGCGGAGCAACTATAGCGCTCGAACTCGCGTTCGGGATGCCACTCCAAATGCAGCCAGCACGGCGGCTCTTCGGGGCAGCCGACGCCGACAAGGCCTTCGCTCCGGCGGGTCTCGAAGTCCAAGTTCGGGAGGCAGCCGTTCTGGCACCCGGGTGGGCGCCAGCCGGTGCCGCCATCCCCCTCCCGTTCGATCAGCCCAAGGCACAGCAACTCGGCGGGATCGAGCCCGGCCGCGTCGAGGTCTGCCCGTCCGAAGCCCGGCCTATCGGACAGGCGGAGCTGCGACAGCAGAAAAGGCCACGGAGAGCGCGCTCTTACGACCATCGAAGCCCCACTCCTTGAGATAGCGCCGGATCAGCCGGTCACGCGGCGTGTCGCGGAGGTTCGTGTTGTTCGGGTTGTTCAGGCTCACGGTCCGGAAGCGCGTCCGTCCGCTTCCCACGAAGCGGAACTGCAGCCGCACGCCGTCGATTGCGTCCTCGGCGACGTTGATCCCGTGGCTCTGCAGGGCAGCGTGCAGCGCGAAGATGGAGAGCCCGGGCAGCAGCTCGACGTCCAGCCGCTTAACGTGGGCGTGGCGCGGGCGCACCGTCACCCGCACGACCGACACGTCATCGATCCCATCCGAGACGTGCGTCGGAAAGCAGAAGTCCGGGTCGCGGATGGAATCGAAGCTGTACTTCGGCGTCCTCGAGGCGTCCTCGAAGTAGTCGGACTCGCCGATGAAGATCTGCGCGAAGAGGTCCCGGAGCTTCTCGCGTTCGACCTTCCGCGGGGCCTTGACGAGGAGCGTGAACGTGTCGGGGTAGAACACGGCGGCGATCCGCACAACCGGCCTCTGCCACTCGGGCACGACCTCGCCGTTCATGTCGAAGCGGTCGAGCGGAGTGAGTTCATCCTCTCCGTAGATGAAGAGGGCGAACTTGTCCTTCGCTTCGAAGTCCTCGACCTTGCAGTTGACGCCGCCCGCCTGGTTGCGGAAGTGCGCGCTCATCTCGCGCTTCATCTCCGCCTTCGCCTGGCCGCTCGGCTGGAGCATCACAGGCCGCTTCCCACGGTACTCGATGAAGTGCTCCATCATGTCGACGGCGAAGGCGCGGTGGCAACGCGCCACGCCTTCGGGATCCGCGACAAACAGTCGCATCACCAGGTCGTGGATCGTCCAGTCGCGGCTCGCGTCCACGAGGTGCGCGTTCACGCCCGTCCACACCGCGCGCGCGAGGAGTTCGAGGTACGGGCGCGCGTGCTGGGTGCACAGGTCGTTGACTGGAAGGAGCTCCGTCTCGAGCTTGAGGCGGTCGGCCTCCGGGAGCTGGACCCACGCGTAGTACGTTTGGTCGTGGGGCGGGCGCTCCTGTTCGCGTACGAGCGTGAGCCCGCGCTTGGCCTCATAGAGCGCCATGACGTCGGGCGACAACTTCTTGAAGAACGCCTTCGGGTTCCACTCACGGTGCTGCATCGCTGGGGCTCCTGGAACGGGTGCAATGCGTCCCTCTTCGTCCTCCACACGGCGTGGACGAACGCGACGACGACGCACCAGAAGCGGGTCGTCCGCCCGCTCCCTCCTTCGCCCCCTCTCGGGGACGTTCCCCGACGGAGACTACCACGCGGGGGCGACACGTTATCGGACGCCCTTTGCCACAGAAATCTGATGCCGTCAGGCTTTAGCACTCACTTGCAGTGCGCGCGACGTCGTTCGCTTGTCCCATTCTCACCGCCCTCTCCGCGTTTCTCGTCGGGAGGGCGCGCATGGCCTCGAGCGGCAGAACCAACGGGGATCTGCCGGCGCCCACCCTCGCCTTGCGCGTCCGCGAGGTCGACCCGCCCGCGGATCATGAGGCGCGCCGCGCGCGCGCCCTGTCCATTCTCAGCCAGGTGATCGCGCGAGCGATCCTCGAGCGCCGCAAGGCTCGCTCGGGCGGCGAGTCGGCGGCCGCGAAGCCCGATTGACCTTGATTCCTGCGCGCCGTCAGCGTAAGTCATGACGCCCCAATGGAGTGACGCGCATGACGAGGACCGCCAACTCCAAGAGAGCCGACACGGCGCACGCCGCCGTCGGCTATCTCCGCTGCTCCACGGACAAGCAGCCCCTCTCCCTCGAGGACCAGCGGCGCGCGATCGTGCGCTGGGCCGAGGAGCGCGGCATCAAGATCCTCCGCTGGTACGTGGACGACGCCATCAGCGGGGCGAGCGCGGCCGACCGCGAGGGCTTCCAGTCCATGATCCGGGAGGTCGAGGAGCGGCGCGACGTCTCGAAGGTTCTCTGCTACGACGTCTCGCGCTTCGGGCGCACCGACACGGACGAGGCGGGCTTCTATCGGTTCAGGCTCCGACAGGCCGGGGCCGAGGTCGTGTACGTGGCCGAGACCGCCGTCAACGGCTCGGAGACGGACGACCTCCTCCTCCCCGTCCTCCAGTACCAGAAGCGCGAGTACCTGCGGTCGCTTTCCCGGGACACGCTCCGCGGCCTCATCGGACTCGCGAAGAAGGGCGCCTGGTGCGGCGGCCCGGCGCCGTTCGGCTACGTCCGCGAGCTCCGCACCCGGGACGGCGTGCCGGTGCGCCGCCTGGCGCCCGGCGAGCGGGCTACGACGGAGGACGGCTCTTTCGTCCACCTCGTCCCGGGCGACCCGCGCGACATCGAGGCCGTCCGGCTCGCCTGGGAACTGTATCACGTCCAGGGCGCCGGCTTCGACACCATCCGGGACAAGTTCACGGAGATGGGCGTCCGCCCGCCGCGCGGTCCGGCGTGGCGCATGACGTCCGTGCGAGCGATCGTCCTCAACCCCGTCTACCTGGGCCGCATCAGCTACGGGCTCCGGACGAAGGCGAAGTTCCACTGCGTCTCGGGCGAGGGCGCGGTCGCGCGACCTCGGACCGCCTCGGGGAAGTTCGAGGTCGGTCGCGAGCCCGTGGTGCTCGAGGGCGCCCACCCGCCTCTCGTCTCCGAGGCCGCCGCCGAGGCCTTCCGCCGCTGGGAGGAGCAGACCCGCGCGCGCCGCGAGGCGGGAACCGCCCACACGCGGCGGAACCAGCACGTTTACCGCGCGCCCTACCTGCTCTCGGGCCTGCTCAAGTGCGGCAGGTGCGGGTACACCTTCCACGGCTCGACGCGGCGGCGGAAGGGGCACGCCTACGAGGACTATATCTGCAGCGGGTACGAGGGGAGCGGCAAGGCCATCTGCCAGCGGTTGCTCGTGCGGCGCGAGGACCTCGAAAACCTCGTCGTGGGCGAGCTTCAACGCCGGTGGACGGGCGTGACCGATGTCGAGGCACTCCGGGCGCGCGTAGTCTCCGAGCTTCAGCAGGTGGTCGGCCCGGGCGAGGACGCGCCCCTGGCCGAGCTACGCCGCGAGATCGCCCGGGTGGACGCGCGCATGTTTGCCGTCGTCAAGAGCGTCGACCCCGAGCACGGCGACGTCGTGAACGCCGTGCTCGCCGGCCTCAAGGCCGAGCGCGCCTCACTCCTGGAGCGCATGCGCGCGCTGGAGGACCGCGAGCGCCTGAACGAGCAGATCGAGGACGTGGCCGACGACGTCGCGGCGTTCGTGATCAGCTTCCGCTCGATCTGGGAGAAGGCGAGCTTGATCGAGCGGAAGGCGCTCCTCGCCTGCTTCGTGAAGGAGATCGTGATCGACCCGCGCGACAGGTCGGTCGAGCTGGTGCTCTACGCGGTCCCGAAAACGCAACCGGCTCCCGTGAGATGCTCACGGGAGCCGGTCACAAGTGCATCTGGTAGCGGGGGTGGGATTTGAACCCACGACCTCCGGGTTATGAGCCCGACGAGCTACCGGACTGCTCTACCCCGCGTCGTGGGGGACAGTATAGCGGGGCGGCCGCGGAGGTCAAGGGTTGGAGGAAAAAGAAATCCGGCGAGCGGCGGGGCGTCGGGCGTCACGTGATGCGGCCGCGTCACGTGACACGGCTTCAGGCGCTCGAGGCCGCGGCCTTGGGGCGGTCGGCGTAGTAGGACCAGATGTAGCGGCGCGCCTCCCAGCCGATCGAGACGGAGTTGAGGACGATGCCGAGGATCTTGTCGCGGGGGAGGGCGGAGAGGGCGTTGCGGACGAGGGCGCGGGGCGTGCGGCCGGCCTGGACGACGAAGATGATGCCGTCGACGGCGAGGGAGAGGGAGAGGGGCTCGGGCGTGGCGAGGACGGGGGGAGTGTCGAGGACGACGATGCGATTGGGGTAGCGGTCGCGGAGCTCCTCGGTGAGGCGGCGCATCTGGGCGGAGGCGGCAAGGTCGGCGGCGTCGACGGGAGACTTGCCGGCGCAGATGAACGAGAGCTTGCGGACGTGCGAGCGCTGGATCACGTCGGCGACGGAGGCGTGGCCGGTGACCAGCTCGGCGAGGCCGCGGTCGGGGACGAGGCCGACCCGGGAGGCGAGAGAGGGACGGCGCATGTCGGTCTCGACGAGCAGCGCCCAGTGGTCGAGCGAGCGCGCGAGGGCGCGGGAAAGGCCGAGGGCGACCGTGGTCTTGCCCTCGGAGGCCGTCGCGCTCGTGACCATGATGACGCGCGCGTCGTGGACGCGGGGGTGGTGCAGGACGGCATGGCGCAGGCGACCGAGCTGCTCGGTCCAGATCGCCGCCCGCCCCTCGCCCTTCCAGTCGAGGTAGCTGAGGACGCCCGGCCGCTTGAGGTCGACGGGCGGGACGGGCTCGTCGGCGGGCGCGGGCTCGGGACGCGGTGGGCGAGCGGGCTCGGATAGCCTCGGGGGCGTGCCGTCCGGCGGGGCGAGGGACCAGTCGATGAAGGTCGGCGCGCCGGGCTCGACGTGCAGCTCGGCGGCGAGCGCCGCCTGGACCTCGCGCCGGTGGCGGCGCGCCTCGGCGTCGACCCGCGCCCGCTCGAGGCCCTCGTCCCTGGCCTCCGAGGGCGCGGCGAGCTTGCCGCCCGCGGACGCGGCGGCGGGGCCCTCGTCGAGCTGGAGGATCGAGACCTCGCCCTCGTCCGGGAAGACCGACTTCAGCGGATCGGACACCTGCGGCAGGATCGCCAGCACGGACGTGCCCATCTCCGCCTCGACCTCGGCCGGCGTCCGGAACGTCCGCCGGCGCATCTCGAGCAGGTAGCCGAGACCGAGACCGAGCGCGAGCGCCGCGGCCAGCGCGCCCGCCGTCAGCAGCAGCCGGTTCGGGCTCGCCGCGGCGCCCGGCATCTCGGCCGGGTCGATCGTCTTCAGCTGGTCCGTGCGACCGGCCCGCTCGGCCGTGAGGAACTTGTCGATGATGTCGATGTCCGCGAGCAACGCCCGCGGCATGCGCGAGGCGTCCTCGACCGCCGTCTGCAGCTTCTGGAGCTCCTGACGCGTCGGCGCGATCGAGCCCGCGATCGACTCGAGCCGGTCGACCTCGGCGAGGTCGCGCTCCTGGTCGCGCTCGAGCGCCTCGACCTTGCGGACGAGCGGCCGAAGCTCGGCGAGGAGGATCCGCGCCGCGTCGGCCGACTCGCGCGGCATCTCGCCCCGCTCGATCTCGAGCGCCAGCGCCTCCGGGTCGAGCCGCTCCCGCGGGGCCGGCTTCTCCCCGGGGGCCCCGGGTCCGGGCGACCCCCCGGGGCCCGGCGGCGCCGGCTCGCCCCCCGCGCCCCCCTTGTCGAGCGTCGCGAGCCGCCGCCGGGTGTCCTCGATCGCGCCGCGCAGCCGCTTCCGGTCCCAGTGAGACGGAAGCTGGCCGTCCCGCGCGAGCTGCGCGTCCTCGGCCTCGAGCCGCGCCAGGTCGGCCAGCAGCGCGTCGCGCTCGGACGACGACGCCGGCGGCCTCACCGTCCGCGGCAGCGCCTTCAGCCGCACCTCGATCTCCGCCCGCCGGTCGTCCGCATCGGCGATCTCGCGCCGCCGCTCCTCGATCTTCCCCTTGAGCGCGTAAAGCCGCTCGAAGAAGCGCGCCTCGGTCTCGGCCAGGCCGTCGCGGTGCTCCTCGCGGAACGCCCGGAGACGCGACTCCGCCTCCTCGAGCTGGCGCTTCGACTTCAGCAGCTCGTTGTCGAGGAACGTCCGGACATCCTGCGCCAGGCGGATCCGCAGGTCGCGGTTGTTCGCGGCCAGCCGGTCGACCATGCGGTTCACGACCCGCACCGCGAGCTCGGGCGTCCGCGCCCGCACCGAGATCTCGACGTACTCCTGCCCGTACCGCTTGACGATGTCGACCTGGATGTCCTTGCGCGCGCGCTCGAGGACGCTGCCCTGGAGGCGGTCGTGGATGTCCACGACCAGCCCGTCCAGCCCCGACTCCGGCGGGGGCCGCTCGTAGAGACGGAGGTCGGAGACGAGCTCGCGCAGCGTGTCCCGCGAGAGCGCCTCCTGCCTGAGCTGGCCGATCACCTCGCTCAGCGCCGGCACGACCACGCCGGCCTGCTGGAAGCTCCCCGGCATCCGGCCCTGCTCGACGTGGACGACCGCGCGCGCCTCGTACACCTCCGGAACGCGCACGATGACCGCCCGCCCGAGCGCGGTCGCGACGACCGTGACGACGGCGATCAGGAGGAACCGCCGCCGCACCACGCCGAGGACGATTTCGATGACGCTACCGGCCGCTCCGGGCGCACGCTCGGCGGCCCATCCCGAAGGTGCCTCACCACGACCGCTCGACACGTGCATGTCTCTGAGCTAATCAGTATACCGCGCGGAGAGCGACGGCCAACAGTTCGTCGCAACCGCCCTCACCCCGACCCTCTCCCGGAGGGAGAGAGGGGAGGATCGAGGGACCTCCCCTCCCGGACGGAGAGGGAGGAGTGAGGGGTCGTTCACTTCCGGAAGGGAGAAAGCGACGGAAGCCACGGAAGCCGAGGTCGCCTCGCTCCACGTCGAGCGTTCGACCGAGCCCGACGCCGCCGTCCTCGACGCCTACGTCGACGCCCACCCGCAGGCCGCCGCCTACCACCGGTCGGCCTTCGCCCGCATCCTCAGGCGCGGCGCCGGGCTGCTCGTCGAGACGTTCGTCGCCCGCCGCCCGGACGGGACCATCGCCGGCCTCCTCCCCGTCGCCCTGACGCAGAGCCGCCTCTTCGGCCATTACGCCACGTCGCTCCCCCACTTCAACTACGCGGGCGCGCTCGCGACCGACCCTGCGGCCGCCCCGGCGCTCGTCCGCGCCGCCTGGGCCTGGGCCGAGGCGCGCGGCGCCCGCCACCTCGTGCTGCGCCACACGACCGGGCGGCCCCTCGACCTCCCCTGCACCACCGGGAAGGAGACGTGCACGCTCGACGTCCCGCCCGGCGGCCCCGACGCCCTCTGGTCGGCGATCGGGTCGAAGCCGCGCAACCTCGTCCGCAAGGCGGAGCGCGCGGGCCTGGCCGCCGACCTCGAGGGCCCCGCCGGCCTCGCCGCCTTCCACGCCGTCTACGCCGAGAACATGCGCGATCTCGGGACCCCGTCGCTCGGCTGCGGCTTCTTCCGGGTGCTGCTCGAGGAGCTAGGCCCCGACGCCCTCGTCCACGTCGTCCGGCGCGGGCGCCGCCCGGTCGCGGGCGCGGTCGCCGTGCGCTTCCGCGACCGCTACGAGGTCCCGTGGGCCGGGAGCCTGCGCCGTTACCGCGACAGCGCCGCCAACATGCTCCTCTACTGGCAGCTCCTGCGGCACGCGGCCCGCACGGGCGCGCGGACGTTCGACTTCGGGCGCTCGACGCCGGGGTCGGGCCCGTACAGGTTCAAGCTCCAGTGGGGCGCCGAGCCCGAGCCGCTCCCGTGGTACTTCGTCGGCCCGCCCGGGCGCGTCCCGACCGCCGAGCTCGCGCCCACGAACCCGAAGTACGCGGCCGCGATCTGGCTCTGGAAGCGGCTCCCCGTCGGCATCGCGCGCACGCTCGGAGCGCACCTGGCGCCGAAGCTGCCGTAGCCGCGCCGCCGCCCGCGACCTCCGCTACCTCGGGGGGGTGGTGTCATCCTCGTCGCCCTCGGGCTCGGGCGCGTCGGCCCCCGTCTCCCCCGGCTTCCTGAGCCCGTAGCGCTTGATCATGGCGTTCAGCGTGTTCCGGTGGATCGCCAGGATCTTCGCCGCCTGGCTCTTGTTCCACCCGGTCGCCTCCAGCGCCTTCAGGACCTGGACGCGCTCCAGGTCGCTCAGCGACTCGACCGAGCCCCCGGCGCCGCCGCCCACCGGCGAGCGGGTCCCGATGATGTGCGTCACGGGCGTCAGGTCCCCGTCCGGCAGCCCCGGCTGCCCCGGGCTCCCGGGAAAGATGTAGCGCGCCGGCAGCGCCTGCGGGACGACGCGCGGGCGCCCCTCGCGGACCTCGGGCGGCAGGTCGTCCAGGTCGATCTGCGCCCGCTCGCAGAAGATGAGGCAGCGCTCGATGTTGTTGCGCAGCTCGCGCACGTTCCCGGGGAAGGCGTACTGGCAGAGCCGGTCGAGCGCCGCCGCCGTGAGCTGCTTCGCCGGCGCGGCGATCTTCTGGCGGAGCTCCGTCAGGATGTGCGTGACGAGCGGCGGGATGTCCTGCGTCCGGTCGCGGAGCGGGGGGATGTCGATCTCGACGACGCGCAGGCGGAAGAGCAGGTCCTCCCGGAACCGCCCCTGGCGCACGAGCGTCTGGAGGTCGCGGTGCGTGGCGGCGACGAAGCGCGCCGTCGTCGTCAGCGTCTGGTTCCCGCCGAGCGGCGTGAACTGCCGCGCGTCCATGGCCCGCAAGAGCTTCGCCTGGGCCTCGAGGGGCAGCTCGCCGACCTCGTCCAGGAAGAGCGTGCCGCCCTGCGCGATCTCGAGCTTCCCGAGCTTGCGCGCGATCGCCCCCGTGAACGCGCCCCGCTCGTGCCCGAAGAGCTCGGACTCGAGGAGCGGCGGCTCGAGGGTCGCGCAGTTGACGACCACGAACGGCGCCTGGCGGCGCGGGCTCAGGCGGTGGAGCGCGTTCGCCACGAGCTCCTTGCCGGTGCCGCTCTCGCCGACGATGAGGACGGTCGTGTCGAGCGGCGCGCAGCGGACGATGAAGTCCGAGACGATCCGCATGGCGTCGCTCTCGCCGATCAGGTAGCCGGCGCGCGCCGTCGACGCGCCCGAGGCCGCCGCCGCCACGGCCGACGACCCCTTGGCGTCGATCTTCGACGTCTCGGCGAGGGCGCTCGCCGCCGCCCCCTTCTTCTCGGGGACCTCGTCCAGGTAGAGCAGGATCGTGTTCCCGACCGTCACCTCGTCGCCGTGCTCGAGCTTGCGCGAGTGCGTGATCCGGATGCCGTTCAGGTAGGTCGCGTTCGTGCTCCCGAGGTCCGAGAGCGTGCACGCGCCGCCGTCCTCGAGCGTGATGACGGCATGACGCCGCGAGACGGACGGGTCCGGCAGGCGGATCGGGACGGCCCCGTCCCGACCGATCACGTTCTTCCCGGGCTCGAGTGAAAGGACCGACCCGCGATTGGGTCCGTCAAGGGCGATCAAGGTGGGCATCGCGTGTCCGATTCATCTACCCCGGCCAGGTTCACTCCGCAAGCAAGCGCACCGACGAGCGCGACCGACGCCGCTCGGACGCCGCTGCTCTCGTCCTGTTCACCCCCTGCCCTGAATCAGGGCACCGCCCTGCCTCGACCCTATGCAGCCCTTCCACCACCAGACCCGCGAAACCGCGCCACCGCTTGAGCCACCACCGGGGCACGAGGATTGCTAAAGAGCAACCCGTCTCGGCGTCTGGCAACGGGAATCCACATCCATGGGCGACACCCTGGCCGGCATCATGACCGTCCCCACCGCCCCCGCGGCGGTGACGAGCGAGGAGATCGTCCTCAAGGGAAAGCGGCCCGCGGCCGGCACCTTGAGGCTCTGGATCGGCGTGGTCGACGCCGCGATCGTCGCCCTCGCGTTCCTCATCGCGACCGCGATCCGCATCCCGGACGCCGTCGACCTCGGGCTCCTGCCGAAGCAGCTCTCGATCGTCTGCACCCTCATGCTCGCCGGCCTCGCCCTCCAGCGCGCGTACGAGCTCCAGCAGGTGCACAACGGCGAGGACGTCCTCACGCGCATCGCCCTCGGCGTCCTCCTCGGGCTCGGCCTCGTCATCCTCGCCTCCTACGTCGCGCCGCAGGTCTCCGTCGGCCGCGGCGTCTTCGCCCTTCACGCCGCCCTCGCCGCGCCACTCCTCCTCGCCTGGCGCCGCTACCTCATCCGCACGATGCGGGAGGAGGCCCTGCGCCCGCGCGCCGTCGTCCTCGGCGAGCCGGCGGTGGCCCGCAAGGTCGGCGACGCGCTCGCCTCGGCCCGCTTCGGCGGCACCGAGGTCGTCGGCGTGCTCTGCCCCGAGGGCGATCGCACGAGCGAGTGGGCCGCCCTCAAGGCCGCGCGCGACGCCGGCCAGCCCGCCCCGGGCGATGACCTGACCTTCCTCGGCGGATACGACCGCCTCGGCGAGGTCGTCCTCCGCCACGGCGTCGAGCAGGTCGTCGTCGTCAAGGGGCCGGCCGACGCGAGCCTCCCGATCCAGCAGGTGCTCGAGATCCAGCGGGCCGGCGTCCTCGTCCTCGACGGCGCCACGGCCTACGAGTCGGTCACGGGCAAGATCCTGATCGAGAAGCTCACCCCCGGCTGGCTCGTCTTCGCGAACGCCCTCGAGAAGGGCCGCCTCGAGCGGGCCGTGCGCCGCGCCCTCGACGTGGCCGTCGCCGGCCTCGGGCTCGTCCTCCTCGCCCCCGTCTTCGCCGCCTCGGCCCTCGCCGTGCGGCTCACGTCGCCGGGGCCGATCCTCTTCCGCCAGCGGCGCGCGGGCCTCGGCGGCCGCCCCTTCGACATCCTCAAGTTCCGCACCATGGTCGCCGACGCCGAGGCCAAGACGGGGGCCGTCTGGGCCGTCGCTCGCGACCCGCGCGTCACCGGCGTCGGCCGCTTCCTGCGCCGCTCGCGTCTCGACGAGATCCCCCAGCTCTGGAACGTCCTCCGCGGCGACATGTCGCTCGTCGGCCCGCGCCCCGAGCGGCCGGAGTTCACGGAGATGCTGCGCAGCCGGGTCCAGCACTTCGACCTCCGCCACTCGGTGCGGCCGGGCGTCACGGGCTGGGCGCAGATCAACTACCGCTACGGCGCATCGGTCGACGACGCCCGCGAGAAGCTCCACTACGACCTCTTCTACGTCCAGAACATGAGCGTCCTCCTCGACCTCGAGGTCATCCTCGGGACGATCCGGGTCGTGCTCGGGATGGAGAACCAGAACTGATGCCGTCGATCCCCGCGAGCGCGCCCGCCCGCCGCCCCGCCTCGGCCCCCGGGCCCAGGGGCGCCAGGCTGCGCCGCCGGATCGCCGTCATCCTCCTCCTCGCCCTCGGGCTCTCGGCCGGGATCTACGCGCTCCTGCGCGTGCGCAGCGCCCCGCACCGCGTCGCCCGCCTCCAGGAGGAGGCCCGCCTCCACCTGCGCCTCGGCCAGCCGGCCGACGCGGCCGCGAAGCTCGAGCAGGCGGTCGCCCTCGTCCCGGACTCGCCGGCGCTCGTCCTCGAGCTGTCGATCGCCCACGACGCGGCCGGGCAGCCGCAGCAGGCCGAGCGCGCGCTCCGCCAGGGCCTCGCCCTCATGCCCGGCCACCCGACGCTCGCCGTCCCGCTCGCCGGCCGGCTCATCGCCGGCGGCCGGGCGCTCGAGGCTCACGCCCTGCTCGAGCCGGCCCTCGACCGCCTGCGCCGCCTGCCCGACCCGGCCGAGCGCTCGCGCGCCCTCGTGGTCGCCGGCCGCGCGGCCTCCCTGGCGGGCGCCGGGACGACCGCGCTCGAGCTCTTCGCGGAGGCGGCGAGGGACGACGTCCCCCGGGAGGCGCGAGCGGTCGCCCTCGCCGCCTCGGGCGAGGTCCTGGCCGAGCGCGGCCGCACGGCCGAGGCCGAGCGGGCCCTCCGCGAGGCCCGCCGCCTCGACCCGACGAGCGTCCTCGTCCTGCGCCCGCTCGTCGCCCTCCTCGAGCGCGACGGGCGCCGCGACGAGGCGATCCGCGAGGTCGAGGCGGTCGTCCTCGGGAGCCGCGACCGCGGCCTCGACGCCGTCCCCGTCCTCTGCGACCTCTTCATCCGGGCCGGCCGCCTGGCCGACGCCGGCGCCCTCGCCGCCCGCTGCGACGGCGACGCGCCGGGGCGGGCGGTCGCCGCCTACGTGAACGGCGCCGTCGCCCTCGCCGATGGCGACGCCGCGCGGGCCGAGGCCGAGTTCGGGCGGATGGCGGAGCTCATGCCCCGCGCTCCCGAGCCGCGCCTGCTCATCGCCGGCATCGCCCTCGCCGCCGGGGCCACGGCGCGCGCCCGGACGGCCTTCGAGGCCGCGCTCGCGATCGACCCGTCGTCGCTGCCGGCGGAGCTCGGGCTCCTCGCCCTCGACGAGCGCGCCGGCGCCGCCGACGCCGTCCGCGCCCGGGCCGAGCGGCTGATCGAGCGCCCGGCGGCGCGGGCCGTCGCCCTCCGGGCCCTGCTCTCGACCCACGCCCGCGAGGACGACGCCCGGGGCGCGGTCGCCCGGCTCGGCGAGCTCGCGAAGCGCTTCCCCGAGGACCGCCAGGTGCGCGCCTACGAGGCCGTCTTCCGGGTCCTCGCCGGCGACGTCGAGGCGGGCCTCGACGCCCTCGCCCGCTTCGCCGAAGAGGAGCCGGACCTCCCGGGCGCCTTCGCCCTCCTCGCCTCGGTCGAGGAGGCGTGCTCGGACGCCCACGAGTCGATCGAGCGGCTGGCCGTCATCGCCGCCCGGTCTCCCCGATTCGCCCGCGCGAGGCTCGTCCTCGCCCGGATGTACGAGCGGCTGGGGCGACGCGACCTCGCCGCCTCCGAGCTCGAGGCCGCGCTCGCGAGCCAGCCCGACCTCGTCGAGGCGCGCGTCGCCCTCGGCCGCCTGTTCGTGCGCGACGGCGACCTCGCGCGGGCCACGATCGAGCTCGAGCGAGCCCGCGTCGCGCGCCCCCGGGACGCCCGGGTCCTCGTGCTCCTGGGCGACGTCAAGCTCGCGACCGGCGACGCCGTCTACGCGATCGCCCTCTTCGAGCACGCCGCCTCCCTCGAGCCGGCCGACGCCTCGCACCGGGCGCGCCTCGGCCGCGCCCACGCCGCCGCCGGGCACGCCCGCGAGGCCGCGGCCGCCTACGAGGCGGCCCGCCGCCTCGACCCGCGGCTGCCCCAGGCCCACGACGACGCCGCCCTCGTCCTCGCCCGCGGCGAGGCGGCGGCGGCCGCCCGCGCCCTCTCGCAGGCCCTCGAGCAGACGGGCGAGGCCCGCTTCGCCGCCGGCCTCGCCGTCGCCGCGGCCCTCGCCGGCGAGCCGCGCCGCGCGCCCGAGCCGTTCCGGGCCTGGCTCGACCGCACCCGGACGACGGCCGAGGGCCCGGGCGGCCTCGTCCACGCGGCCCTCCTCGCCCTCGCCGGCGAGGCAGCCGAGGCCGGGCGCGCCGCGGCCGCCGTCCGGGCCCCCGGCGCCGTCCGGGCGGCCGCCACGGGCCTCCAGGGGGTCCGCCTCGCGGGGGACGCGGGCGCCGACCGGTCCGCCCTCGAGCTCTTCGCCCTGGCGACGCTCGGCTGGAAGGCCGAGGCGCGCGCCCGCGTCGAGCGGATCGCCGGCGACCGGCAGGCCTCGGCCTTCGCCGTCTGGCTCGGGTCGCAGGCGGCGGCCCGCGACGGCGGCCTCGACCCGGCGGTCCGGGTCGCCCTCGCCCGCCGCCTCGTCGCGCTCGTGCCGGACGACGCGGTCGCCGGCGTCGAGCTCGCCGACGCCCTCGGCGCCGCGGGCGACCCCGCGGCCGAGGTCGCGACGCTCCGCGCCCTCGGCCGGCGCTTCCCGGAGGACGCGCTCGTGGCCCTGAAGCTCGGCGTCGCCCTCGAGCGCGACGGCGACCTGGCCGGCGCCCTCGAGGAGTACGCGCGGGCGGCGTCGGCGCCGCGGCCGTCGGCCATGGCCCTCAACAACTGCGCCTACCTCCTGGCCTCGGACCCGGCCCGGCTGCCGGTCGCGATCGCCCACGCCCAGCGGGCGGCGGCCATCGTCCCCGCCTCCGGCCCCGTGCTCGACACCCTCGGCTGGCTCCTCTACCAGGACGGCCAGGTCGAGGCCGCCGTCCGGGCGCTCGCCCGGGCCGCCCGGCTCGCGCCGGCGCTCGCGTCCGTGCGCTTCCACCTGGCCGTCGCCCTCGACGCCTCGGGCGAGCCCGTGCGCGCCGCCCACCACCTGCGGATCGCCCTGCTCGGACGCGGCTCCCTTCGACCGGGCTCAGGGCAGGCGTTCCCCGAGGCGGCGGACGCCCGGGCCCTCCTCGCCCAGATCGAGGCCGAGCGGCAGCTCGCCGCCGGCGGGGCGGGCGCCGCGCCCGCGGGGACGATCGCCCCCGGCCCGCCCGTCGCGGGCGAGACCGGCGAGACGGGCGTGGCCGTCCTCAGGATCGCCCCCGGCGGCCCGGCCACGGCTCGCCTCCGGTTCGAGGCGCGGTCCGACGCCCCCGTCGCCCTCACGCTCTGGCGCGGCGACCGCCCGGTGAAGCGGCTCCTCGCGGCCCCCGGAGCCGAGGTCGTCGTCCCGCGGCTCGCCCTCGCCCCCGAGGGGCACGCGGTCCTCATCCGGACGGCCGCGCCGGCGCGCGGGCGCGCGGCCTTCGCGGTCGCCCTCGAGCCCGTCGCCACGGGCGACGAGGGCTTCGAGGCCGAGCCCGACGACGAGGCCCACGACGCCCGGACGCTCGGGGTCCCGGCGGCGCTCGCCGGCGCCCTCGACGGGCCCGGGGACCGCGACTGCGTGCGGCTCGACCTGGCGTCGGCCCGCGCCGCCTCGCTCGTCGTCGCCGCCGGGCCGCGCGCCGACCTCCGGATCGAGATCGCCTCGGTCGCCGGCCCGTTCGCCCGGACGCTCAAGGTCGCGCGCGTGCGGGCGGGCGAGGAGGCGACGATCGAGGGGCTCGCCGCCCCGGCGACGGGCGGCCCGCTCGTCGTCCGCGTGAGCCCGGGGTCGGCGCTCGAGAAGGCGGCGACGACCTCGACCGCGGACTACCGGCTGAGCCTCGTCGCCGCGAAGGAGGCGCCGGCCGTCGACCGCGAGCCGAACGACCGCGTGGACGCGGCCGCCGCGATCGGCGCGGGCACGGGGCCGGCGGCCGGCGGGGTCGGCCCGGTCGATCCGGTCGACTGGTACCGGGTGCGGACGACGGCGAGCGGCCCGCTGGCGTTGAGGGTGCGGGAGATCCAGGAAGAGAGCGACCACCCTCGCCCCGACCCTGCTCCCGAGGGAGAGGGGAGGAACGTCGGGATCGGCCTCGAGCTCTGGGAGCGGACCCCCGCCGCCCTCCGGCCGCTCGGGCGCTTCACGGCCGCGGGCGGCGAGATCGCGATCCCGCGCGTCCGCGCGCCTCTCGGCGGCGAGCTGCTCGTCGCCGTGACCGCGCCGGCCGGCGGGCGCGCCGCCCGGTACCTCCTCATCGTCGAGCAGGCCCCGGTCGAGGGCGAGGACGATGCCTTCGGGCGCGCCGCGCCGCCCGCCCCGTCCGGCGCGCGCGCGGCGGCGCGCGAGACCGAGCGGCTGGCGGCGGCGGCGGCGGGGGTCCGCCTTGGAGGCGAGCGATGAGCGCCGTCGCGACGCCGAAGCCGCGCTCCGCCTCGTTCCCGGCCCTGCCGCTCGCGGCCGCCGCCGGCCTCGGCGCCATCGCGTTCGCCCCGGGCGCGCGCGAGATGGCGAGCCGCTGGCTGGCCCCGGACGGCTACTACGGCCACGGGCCCCTCGTCCCGGCGGTCTGCGCCTGGCTGCTCTGGCGCGACCGCGAGGCCCTGGGCGAGGTCGCGCGCTCGTCGAGCCGCGCCGGGCTGGCGCTCGTCGCCGCCGCCGTCGCCCTCCTCGCGCTCAGCGTCCTCGAGGACGTCCACTTCACCCAGAACCTGGCGCTGCTCGGGGCCGTCGCCGGCACGGCGCTCGTCCTCTTCGGGCGGGCGGCCGTGCGGCGGGCGTGGTTCGCGCTCGCGTTCCTCGCCTTCATGGTCCCGCTCCCGCAGCTCGCGATCGCCGACCTCGCGTTCCGGCTGAAGATGCTGGCGGCCGCGCTCGCCGCGAAGGCGATCGCCCTGGTCGGGGTCCCGGTCGTGCGGAGCGGCAGCTCGCTCCACCTCGCGAGCGCCTCGGTCACGGTCGACGACGCGTGCAGCGGCCTCCGGGGCCTGCTCGCCGTGCTCGCGATCGCGGCGGTCTTCGCCCACGTCGAGCGGAGCCGGGCGCGGGCGGCCCTCGCGCTCGCCCTCGCCGTCCCGGTCGCGATCGCCGCCAACGTGGCCCGGATCCTCGTCCTCTGCGCCCTGGCCGCCGCCGGCAGCCGGGCCGCGGCCGAGGGGCCGGTCCACGAGGCGACGGGCCTCGTCGTCTACGCGTTCGCGTTCCTCGTCTTCTTCGCACTGAAAACACGCCCGGGCGGGGGCGACATGGCGGAAGGGGCGCGCGACTTGCCGGCCGCGGACGAGCCCCCCGTGGTCCATCGCGCGCCCCCGCCCAAGCGTGTCCTGCTCCTCCTCGTCCTGCTCGCCGCCGGCGCCTCCGTCTCGGCCTTCGGCAAGGAGCGCGCGGCGCTCGCCGAGTCGCCGCGCACGAAGCTCGTCCCGCGCGAGATCGGGGCCTGGGTGGGCGTGGACGAGTCGCTCCCGCAGCGGGTCTACCGGACGCTCGGGACCGAGGACGTCCTCCTCCGCCAGTACGCGCGCCCGCAGGTCCCGGGCCCGGTCGGCCTCTGCGTCGTCCACACCCAGGACGCCCAGCGCGCCCACGCGCCCGAGCTCTGCTTCGCGGGCGAGGGCCTGGTGAGGGTCGAGGGCGACGTCCGGACGATCGCGGTCGCCGGCGCCCGCATCGAGGCCAACCGCGCGCTCTTCCGGCAGGGCGAGCGCACGATCCTCGTCTACTACTGGTACCGCCTGGACGGCCGCGACACCCCGAGCCATTACGACCACTGGGTCGACCGGCTCCTCAGGCGCGTGGAGCGGGGGACCTCCGAGGGCAGCCTCATCCGGGTGTCGGCGGCCGTCGACCCGGGTCCGCGCGGCCTGGAAGCCGCCGAGGCGCGCATCGCCCGGTTCTGCGCCGAGGCCCTCGGGCCCGCGCTCGCGGTGCTGCCGTGACGGCCGCCCCGCCGCTTCCCCGGGCCCTCGCCGCGCCGGTCGTGGGCGCGCTCACGATCGACGTCGAGGAGTACTTCCACGTCGAGAACCTGCGGCCCGTGGCGCCGCCATCGCGCTGGGACACGTTCCCGAGCCGGGTCGAGGGGTCCGTCGAACGGCTCCTCGACCGGCTCGACGAGCGCTCGGTGCGAGCCACGTTCTTCGTCCTCGGGTGGGTCGCGGAACGCCGCCCCGAGCTCGTCCGCAGGATCGCGCGGCGCGGGCACGAGGTGGCGTCCCACGGCCACGGACACGTCCGGCTGGACGAGCTCACGCCGGCCCGTTTCCGCGAGGACATCCGGCACGCGCGTGCGGTGCTCGAGGATGCGGCGCAAGCTCGCGTCCTCGGGTACCGCGCGCCGACCTGGTCGATCCGTCCGGCGACCGAGTGGGCGCTCGAGGTGCTCATCGAAGAGGGTTACGCCTACGACTCGAGCGTCTTCCCGGTCCGCCACGACCGCTACGGGGACCCTCAGGCGCCCGTCGTCCCGCACCGTCGGGTCGGGATCTCGGGCTCGATCGTCGAGCTGCCACCGCTCGTCTATCGGGTCCTGGGTCAGAACCTGCCGGCCGGGGGCGGCGGGTACCTGAGGCTCCTCCCGTTCTGGTTCACGCGCCTCGCCGTGAGGCAGGCCGTGAGCGAGGGACGACCGGTCGTCCTGTACCTGCACCCCTGGGAGATCGACGCCGGCCAGCCGTGGCTTCCCGTGGGCCTCCTGCGGGGGCTGCGGCACTACACCGGCATCTCCCTGGTCGAGGGACGCCTCGACCGTCTGCTGGCCGCCCACCGCTACGGGCGCGCCATCGACGTCGTCGCGGCGTTCGAGGCCGACGAGGCCGTCCTGGGAGGGAAGCCGTCGTGAGCCCGAGTTCGGCCACGACCATGCGCCCGCCCGACGCGGTCGCGCGCGAGGGGGGCGCGCGGCCCGAGGGCGAGGCGTCGAGAAGCAGAGGAGGTAACGAAGCGGTGATCGCACCCAACGTCAAGCTCGGCGAGCACGTCACGATCCCCCGGGCGGAGCTGGTGAACCTCCAGGGCTGCCGGATCGGCGACGGGACGAAGATCGGACCGTTCGTCGAGATCCAGAAGGACGTCGACATCGGGCACCACTGCACGATCTCGAGCCACAGCTTCATCTGCACGGGCGTCACCATCGAGCCCGGCGTCTTCGTCGGCCACGGGGTCATGTTCACGAACGACATCTACCCGCGGGCCGTCGAGGAGGACGGCTCGATCCGGCTCGAGATGGGCTGGCGCCTGCTCGAGACGCGGGTGAAGACGCGGGCCTCGATCGGGAGCAACGCGACCATCCTCGCCGGCGTCACGATCGGCGAGGGCGCCCTCGTGGGGGCGGGCGCGGTCGTCACGAAGGATGTGCCCCCGTACGCGGTCGTCGCCGGCGTGCCCGCGCGCATCGTCGGCGACGTTCGAGACACGGCGAGGCGGGAGCACGCGGGCGTTCGTCCGTGCGAGACGCACCTGCGTGAGGAGGCCGGATGATCGGGATCGGGGTCGTCGGCTCTCGCATCGACGAGCCGACGCCGTCGCGATCGCCACTCCCGTCTCGACGCACCCGGGCCGGCCGCCGGCAGGCACGCGGCGGCCGGCCCTCCCCGGTCGGGAGGCCGGCCCGCAGGCCGGCTTAGGATGCGAGCGACCATGGCCGTGAGCCGGACGGACGCCTCGAAGGCCCGCGAGATCCGCGAGATCCCCGTCGCGAAGCCCGTGCTGGACGAGCGCGAGGCCGAGGCCGCGCGCCGGCCCATCCTCTCGGGCTGGCTCGCGCAGGGGCCCGAGGTCGAGGCGTTCGAGCGCGAGTTCGCGGCGGCGGTCGGCGCGCGGCACGCCTGCGCCGTCTCGAGCAGCACCACGGCGCTCCACCTGGCCCTCCTCGCCGCCTCGGTCGGCCCGGGCGACCAGGTCGTGACCGTCAGCCACTCCCACATCGCGACCGCCAACGCCATCCGCTACTGCGGGGCGACGCCCGTCTTCGTGGACATCGAGGCGGAGCCGACCTACAACCTGGACTGGCGGCGCGTCCAGGGCGCCCTGACGCGGCGGACGCGGGCGATCCTGTGCGTCCACCAGATGGGCATGCCGTGCGACCTCTCGCGGATCGTCGACATCGGGCGGCGGCACGAGATCCCGGTGATCGAGGACGCGGCCTGCGCGGTCGGCAGCGAGGTCCTCTGGAACGGCCGGTTCGAGGGGATCGGCCGCCCGCACGGCGACGTCGCCTGCTTCTCGTTCCACCGCGGCAACGTGATCACGACGGGCGACGGCGGCATGCTGACGACGGCGCGGCCGGAGTGGGACCGGAAGTTCCGCCTCCTGCGCGAGCACGCCGCGACCGTGCCCGAGACCGTCCGGAACGGCGCCCGGTGCGTGATCTTCGAGGCGTACGCCCAGCTCGGCTTCCACTACGGCCTGACGGACATCCAGGCGGCGGTCGGACGCGAGCAGCTCAAGCGTCTGCCCGAGATCGTCGGGCGAAGGCGCGCGATCGCCGCCCGCTACGGGCAGCTCCTGGCGCGGATCCAGGGACTGGTGACGCCCGTCGAGCCCGCGTTCGCGCGGAGCAACTGGCAGCGGTACTGCGTCCGCCTGCCCGAAGCCTGCGACCAGCGCCGCGTGATCCGGCACCTCATGGAGGCGGGGATCTCGAGCCGACGCGGGATCACGTGCGCCCACCGGGAGCCGGCGTACGCGCTCGAGCCGTGGTCCTGCGGCTCCGGCCCGGACCGGTGCGCCTGCCCGGACGGGCGTTGCCGCCGGCTCCTCGAGAGCGAGCGGGCGCAGGACCGGTCGATCGTCCTGCCGCTCTACTCGCAGATGACCGACGACGACGTGGACTACGTGGCCGGGGTGCTGGCGGACGCCGTGGCCGCGTGTTAGAGCGGATATACCGTGAACGCGACGTTCGCCCAGGATTGCGAGAAGCTGCCCGACCGCGCGCCGCCCGATGGCGCCGGGGCCGTCGCCGTCGATGGGGGCGATGGGGGCGGCGGCGGCGCTCCCGGAAGCGGGCCCCGCCCGGCGAGCGTGGCCCTCACGCCCGACGTCGTGATCGAGCCCGGTCGCGGTCTCTTCCACCTGGACCTGAAGTCGATCTGGCGCTACCGCGAGCTCCTCTACTTCCTCGTCTGGCGCGACGTCAAGGTCCGCTACAAGCAGACGGTGATCGGGGCCCTCTGGGCCATCCTCCAGCCGCTCCTGACGATGGCCATCTTCGCCGTCGTCTTCGGGCACTTCGCGAAGATCCCGTCGGACGGGCTCCCCTACCCCGTCTTCGTCTACGCGGCCCTGCTGCCGTGGGTGTACTTCGCCCAGGCCCTCCAGCAGAGCGCGACGAGCCTCGTCCGCAACGCCAACCTCATCTCGAAGGTCTACTTCCCGCGGGTGCTGCTGCCGCTCGCGGCGGCGCTGACGCCGCTCGTCGACCTCTTCTTCTCGTTCCTCGTCCTTCTCGGGCTCATGGCCTGGTTCGGGCTGCGGCCGACGGCCGCCATCCTGGCCCTGCCGCTGCTCCTCCTGCCGGCCTTCATGACCGCGCTCGCCGCCGGCCTCTGGCTGGCGCCGCTCCAGGTGAAGTACCGCGACGTCGGCCACACGCTCCCCTTCCTCAGCCAGGCGTGGATGTACGCCTCGCCGGTCGCGTATCCTCTGAGCCTGGTGCCGGAGCGCTTCCGGCTCTGGTACGGGCTCAACCCCATGGTCGGGGTCATCGAGGGCTTCCGCTCCGCCCTCCTCGGCCAGGGCAGCCCGGACCTCGCGCCGATGGCGGTGAGCGCGGCGGCTCTGCTGGCGATCCTGCTCGGCGGGATCGTGTACTTCCGGCGGATGGAACGCACGTTCGCGGATGTCGTGTGATGCGCTGCCAAGGCAACCTCAGGCGACGTAACCCCCTGGGGTTGCTGTAGCCCGGATAGACCGAGCCTTGCGGACGCTGGTCATGAATGATGTCGCCATCCGAGTCGAACAGCTCTCCAAGCAGTTTCGCATCGGGGCGGCCAAGCGCCGTCACGACACCCTGCGCGACCAGCTCATGGACGGCCTGAAGTCGTTACTTCCGTGGGCTGGCCCTCGCTCACTGTTCAGCGTTCAGCGCGGAACGCCAACCGACAGCATCTGGGCCCTCAAAGACCTCTCCTTCGAGGTCAAGCAAGGCGAAGTGCTGGGGCTCATCGGAAGCAACGGTGCCGGCAAGAGTACCCTGCTCAAGGTCCTCTCGCGCATCACCGAGCCGACGGCCGGTCGAGCCGAGATCTACGGCCGAGTTGGCTCGCTGCTCGAAGTGGGCACAGGCTTCGACCGCGAGTTAACCGGCCGGGAGAACGTCTACCTCAGCGGCGCCATCCTGGGCATGAGAAGGGCGGAGATCGACCGCAAGTTCGAGGAGATCGTCGCCTTTTCGGAGGTCGAGAAGTTCATCGATACGCCCGTGAAGCGATACTCGAGCGGGATGTACGTGCGCCTCGCCTTCGCCGTGGCCGCACATCTGGACCCTGAAATCCTACTGGTAGACGAAGTACTGGCCGTGGGCGACGCAGCGTTCCAGAAGAAGTGCCTCGGAAGGATGGATGCGGTGACGAAGGGGGGCCGGACGGTCCTGTTCGTCAGCCACAACATGGCGATGATCGAGAACCTCTGTCCGAGAGCCTTGCTGCTCCACAACGGAGCCATTGCTAGCGTGGGCCCAACGAAGCAAGTGATCCAGGCCTACCTCTCGACACTCTCGGATCTTGCCCGCGACCCCATCGCGACCCGAACGGACCGGCAAGGAGCCGGAGAGATTCGGACCGTCGGTCTCGAACTGCTCGACGCGGATGGAAGGGAGTCCGCCAGTCCCGTCTCGGGACAAAGAGCGATCTTTCGACTCCACTTCCGCGCCGATTCCCACAAGATCTTCAAGAACTGTCGAGTTAGTCTATCGGTTCACAAGGACGAGATATGCTATTTCTTGCTGTCCACGGAGCTGGTGGACAACACACCCGTCGATCTGCGAGGGACGGGGTTCATCGACTTCGCCGTCCCCAACCTACCTCTCAGCGCAAGCACTTACCATCTCAATACATTCATCGAGTCCAACAGGGTCGTACAGGACTGGGTCATGCGAGCGTCCAGTTTTTCAGTCATTGACGGCGACTTCTACGGTGCCGGAAGAAACTACCCCTCAGGATGGCAGGGAAGATGCGTCCTCGTTCCCTTTTCTTGGGAACTCGGTAACCATGCGTCGGCGCCAGTGTCACCCCAGGAGAGCTCGGCATCCGAGCAAGGCTCCGCAACCCCGAGCATCGTTTAGCACGACCTTGCGGACCGAACACATGAGGGAATCCGGTTGATCCGGAACAAGGAGGCCTCGACCTTCGGTGAATACGCCCGTCATCCTGCTGATCTTCAATCGCCCAGAGTTGACTCGGCGTGTGTTTGCTGAGATCGCCAAAGCCAGGCCGACGACACTCGTCGTCGTAGCGGATGGCCCACGGCACGACCGGCCCGATGACGCGGAGAGGTGTGCGGCAGCCAGAGCCGTCGTCGAGCACGTCGATTGGACGTGCGAGGTGCTCAAGAACTACTCCGACGTCAACATGGGCTGCGGTCGCCGCGAGTCCTCGGGGCTCATCTGGGCGCTTCGGCAAGTAGAAGAAGCCATTGTTCTCGAAGATGACACACTCCCGCATCCCAGTTTCTTTCGCTTCTGCGAGGAACTGCTGAAGAAGTACCGAACCGATGAGAGGGTGATGCACGTTTCTGGAAACAACTACCAGCTTGGTCGTACGCGGGGACCGTACAGCTACTACTTCTCCCGATACCAGCACGTATGGGGATATGCCACCTGGTGGCGTGCATTCCAACACTATGATTTCGACATGAAGCTCTGGCCTGTGTTGAGGCGAACACCCTGGCTATTGGACATCCTCGGAGACAAGATCTCCGCAGACTGGTGGCAAGCCTACTTCGATCTCGCCTCGAAGGGCGATCGAACCGTGTATGACAGCTATGACTGCCAGTGGATGTTCTCCATCTGGGCTCAGAACGGTTTGTGCGTGACGCCGAACGTGAACCTCGTGTCCAACATCGGGTTCGGCCCGGACGCGACTCACACCCGGGGAGATAGCCCGCTGAGGGACCTCGCCTCCGTGGAGATGCCTTTTCCGCTCGAGCATCCACCACACATGGTGAGGGATAGAGAGGCCGACGGGTTTGCTTTCAACCAGGCATGCGCGGCCGGGAAGAAACGGGGGCTGGGCTTGCCTGCGCGCGTGTGGCGCGGGCTGTCCGGGATCTTGCCGAAACGGGTGGTGCTCGGCTGAGGGTTGGACTCGGGATCGATCCGATGACTTATCCGATGACTCCTCTGCCGAGCTCGCTCGCAACCCATCCGGCGCCCCCGCCAGCGCCCGCAGCTCCGCTGGCTCCCAAGCCTTTCCTCCGGCGGCTCGCCGGTTTCGGGTTCCGGCTCGTCCGCGGCGGGGCCCGGCGCGCCGTGTCGTTCGTCTTCTCGTCGGCCCGGGTCCTCCGCAACCTCGGCCACCGGGTGCTGCGCCGGTCCGACCGCAAGCGCTGGGACGACCTCGCCAACTACGAGGCCTGGTGGGACGCGCGGACCGAGAAGATCGCCCGCCTCGTCCCTCCGGGCAGCCGCGTCATCGAGTTCGGGGCGGGGCGGCGACAGCTCGAGAAGCGGCTGGATCCGACCTGCACCTACGTGCCGTCGGACATCGCGGACCGCGGCCCGGGGACGCTCGTCTGCGACCTCAACCGGCGCCCCCTGCCCGAGCTGCGCTCGCTCGACGTCGACACGGCCGTCTTCGGCGGCGTCCTCGAGTACATGCACGACCTCGAGTCGCTCGCCCTGTGGCTCGCCCGCCACGTCTCCACGTGCGTGGCCTCCTACTCCTGCGTCCCGCCGACCACGGGGATCCTCCCGCGGCTCCGCGACCGGTTCGAGCGGTTCTACTACGGGTACATGAACGCCTGCTCGGAGGAGGAGCTGGTCGCGATCTTCGAGCGCGCCGGGTTCCGCTGCATAGCCCGCGACCCCTGGACCTCGCAGCGCGTCTTCCTCTTCGTCCACGCGAGCCGGCCGGCGGGCGGATGAGGCGCCCGCCGTGAACGTCCTCGCCCCGTTCGGGTTCTACGGCGCCGGCAACATCGGCGACGAGGCGACCCTGCAGGGCTTCGCCCGGCTGGTGGCCCGATGTCCGCGGCCGCTCCGCGTGTGGGTCGGGTCGCGGAACCCCGAGCACACGGCGCGGGTCGAGCCGTCGTTCCGCTACTTCCACTCCGAGTCGGACGACTGGCGCCGCCGCTGGGCGAACTACCGCACGTCGGCGGTGGTCATGCCCGGCGGGACCCCGATCATGGACTGCCTCGGGGCGTGGCCGTTCTCCGAGCTGGTCCCGCTCATCGAGGATGCCGGCGAGCGCGGGCGGCCGGTCGTCTTCGTCGGCGCGGGGACGGAGCGGCTCGCGCGCGACGACTCGCGGCGGATGTTCGCCGACCGCCTGGCGCCGCACGTCCGGTACTGGACGGTCCGGTGCCGGCGGGACGAGGTCCGGCTGCTCGAGTACGGGGTGCCGCCCGAGCGCGTCCGGGTGACCGCCGACATGGCCTGGCTGCTCGAGCCCGTCGGCCCGGAGTGGGGAAGGGAGCAGCTCCGCTCCTGGGGCGTCTCGACCGGAGGACGGCTGCTGGGCGTCAACCTCATGAACGAGAAGCCGGTGCGCGAGCGCCACGGGACGCTGTTCGAGACGGTCGCCCGCTTCCTCGACCGGATGATCGAGACCGAAGGGTTCTCGGTCCTCTTCCTCGCCAACGACGTCCACGAGAACCTGGGGTTCGACCGGTCGGCGACGCTGCGGACGCTCGCCGCCATGAAGCACCGCGACCGGACCTTCATCGCGCCGAACGAGTACTGGCCGCCGCAGAGAATGATGTCGCTCATCGCGTGCTGCGATGCGACCATCAGCATGCGCCTGCACTTCTGCCTCTTCTCGGCGGTCGAGGGCGTGCCGTTCGTGGCCTTGCAGCGGTCGGACAAGGTCGCGGACCTCTGCTGGGACCTCGGCTGGACGTTCGGCGTGAACCTCGACGGGCTCGGCCCCGAGCGCCTGGTCGACCTGTTCGATGGGCTCGAGAAGCGCCAGGCCGAAGCGCTGCGCGACCTCGGGGCCCGGGTCCCGGCCCTGCGCGAGAGGGCCGGGACGAACATGGCCGCCCTCGAGGCGCTCGCGGATGGGTGCACGGGCAGTGGGTGAATCGACGATGTCCGGCGACTCGAGAGAACCGGCGATCTCGCGCCCTCCCCTCCACGTCGGGATGTGCGTCCGGGTCCTGCCCGGGGCGGGCGGCGGCATCGCCCAGGCGACGATGGGGCTGATCCACGCGCTCGGCAAGCTCGACGACGGGCCCGAGCGATACTCGCTCGTCGTCCGCAACCGCGAGCAGGAGGCCTGGCTCACGCCCTACATCGGGCCGAACCAGCGCATCGTCGTCCACCGGCACCTGGGCGTGAGAAACGGCGCCGACCTCGAGGCGCGGAACGGCGGCGGCCGGCGCGGCCTGGCGGGCGCGCTCAAGGCCATGCTCGGGCCGCTCCTCCCCGCCGCCCGCCGGCTGCAGCACCTCCTGAGCGTGCCGCGCGACTGGCCCGAGGTCCCCGTCTCGGACGGGTTCTTCGAGGGCCTCGGGTGCGACATCGTCCACTTCCCGACCCAGTGGTTCATGCTCTGCAACCGACCGAGCATCTACAACCCGCACGACCTCCAGCACCTCGTCTATCCCCAGTACATCACCCAGGGCGAGCTGACCTGGCGCGAGACGCTCTACCCGGCGGGGTGCCGCTTCTCGCACACGGTCGTCGTCGGAACGCAGTGGATCAAGGAAGACGTCGTGCGGCAGTACGGCACGGCCCCCGACAAGATCCAGGTGATCCCCTGGGCGCCGCCCACGCAGCTCTACAAGGAACCGGGCCCGGAGCACCTCTCGGTCGTGAGGGGCCGCTACGGGATCGACCGCCCGTTCGCGATCTTCCCGGCCGTCACGTGGCCGCACAAGAACCACATCCGGCTCCTCGAGGCCCTCGCCTACCTGCGGGACGAGCGCGGCCTCGTCGTCCCGCTCGTCTGCACGGGCTCGCGCCTGGACAGTCACTGGCCGCGCATCGAGGCGCGGATCCGCGAGCTGAAGCTCGAGCCGCAGGTCAAGTTCCTGGGCTTCGTGCCGGAGGAGGACCTCCGCGCCCTCTACCGCCTGTCGCAGCTCCTGGTGATGCCGACGCTCTACGAGGCCGACAGCTGTCCGATCTTCGAGGCCTGGCACGAGGGCGTACCGGTCGCGTCGTCGAACGTCACCGCCCTCCCGGTCCAGGTCCAGGATGCGGGCATCCTGTTCGACCCGAAGGACGTGAAGGCCATGGCCGAGGCCGTGGCCCGGCTGGCGACGGACGAGGCGCTGCGCGACGACCTGCGGCGCCGCGGCCTGCGCCGCGTCCAGGACTTCGACTGGGAGCGCACGGCCAGGGCCTACCGCGCCGTCTACCGCCGGGCGGCGGATGCCACGCTCACCGAGGAGGACCGGTGGCTGCTGCAGTGGGACTGGATGCGCGAGCCGGGAAGGACGCGGGAGGGCGTCCGGTGAGCGGCGAGCCCGAGGCGTTCATCCCGATCTCGAAGGCCGTCCTCGCCGGGAACGAGCTCCTGTACGTGACGGACTGCGTCCAGTCCACCTGGGTGTCGTCGCTCGGCAAGTACCTGACGGCGTTCGAGGAGGCCTTCGCGCGGTTCTGCGGGACGGAGCACGCCGTCGCCTGCTCGAACGGCACGACGGCCCTGCACCTCGCCCTCCTCGCGCTCGGCGTCGGCGCGGGCGACGAGGTCATCGTCCCGTCGCTCACGTACGTGGCCACGGCCAACGCCGTCGTCTACTGCGGCGGCAAGCCGGTGTTCGTGGACGGCGAGCCCGACACGTGGAACCTGGACCCGGCGCGGATCGAGGGGCTCATCACGCCGCGGACGAAGGGCATCATCGTCGTCCACCTCTTCGGCCACCCGGTCGACATGGACGCGATCCAGGCGATCGCGCGGCGGCGCGGCCTCTTCGTCCTCGAGGACGCGGCCGAGGCCCACGGTGCCGAGCACGGGGGCCGGCGCGTGGGCTCGATCGGGGAGATGGGGACGTTCAGCTTCTTCGGGAACAAGATCATCACGACGGGCGAGGGCGGGATGATCACGACCAACGACCGCGCCCTCGCCGACGAGTGCCGGCGGCTGCGGAACCACGGCATGGACCCGAAGCGCAAGTACTGGTTCGAGACCGTCGGCTTCAACTACCGCCTGACGAACGTGGCCGCCGCCCTCGGGCTCGCCCAGCTCGAGAAGATCGACTGGCACCTCGAGCAGCGCCAGCACATCGCGCGCTGGTACCGGGACGGCCTGGCCGGCGTCCCCGGCCTCTCGTGGCAGCCGGAGCGGGAGGGGGTCCGGCACGTCTGGTGGCTGTTCACCGTCGTCCTGGACGAGACGATCCCGCTCACCCGCTTCGACGCGCTCGCCGGCCTCAAGGCGCGCGGGATCGAGGGGCGGCAGATCGTCTACCCCATCCACCAGCTCCCGCCCTACCAGGACCCGGGCCACGCCGGCCGCTTCCCGGTCGTCGAGCGCGTCGTGGACCGCGGCCTCCACCTCCCCACCTGGACGGGCCTCACGCGCGAGCAGGTGCGGCACATCTGCCGGAGCCTGACGGAGATCGTGGAGGCGGCGCGCGCGGGCTCGGGGGCGGGCGGACCTTGACCGACCCCGCGACCGCGACGGCCGTCGTCCTGGCGGGAGGCCTCGGCACCCGGCTCCGCTCCGTCGTCGCCGACCGGCCGAAGGTCCTGGCCCCGGTCCGGGGGCGCCCGTTCCTCGCGTACCTGCTCGACCAGGTCGCGGCCGCCGGGATCCGGGAAGCGGTCCTCTGCACCGGGTACCTCGGCGAGGACGTGCGGACGGCGTTCGGCGACGCCCACGCCGACCTGCGCCTCATCTACTCGCAGGAGTCATCCCCGCTCGGCACGGCCGGGGCGCTGCGCCAGGCGCTGCCGCTCGTCCCGGAGAGCGCGGACACGCTGCTCGTCCTCAACGGGGACTCGTACTGCGAGACGGACATCCGCGCCTTCGAGGCTTGGCACCGGGCGCGGGGCGCGGTCGCGAGCATCGCCCTCGTCGAGGTCGCGGACACGCGCCGCTACGGGCGGGTGCAGACGGACCCGGACGGGCGCGTCGTCCGGTTCGAGGAGAAGGGCGAGGCCGCCGGACCCGGCTGGATCAACGCGGGCCAGTACCTCCTCGAGCGCCGCCTCGTCGAGTCCGTCCCGGCGGCGCCGGGCGGCGGCGCGGTGTCGCTCGAGCGCGAGGTGTTTCCGGCCTGGGTCGGGCGCGGGCTCTGCGGTCATCGCAGCGGGGGCCCGTTCATCGACATCGGCACGCCCGAGTCCTACGCCCGGGCGGAGGCCTTCTTCGCGGGGGCCGGGACGCGAGCGAGCGCGAGCGCGGGCCCGGGAGCGGGCGCGGGCTCGAGGCCGCGCCGCGCCGTCGTCCTCGACCGGGACGGCACGCTCATCGTCGAGCGCCACTACCTCTCGGACCCGGCCGAGGTCGAGCTGATCCCGGGCGTCGCCGCCGGGCTCGCGCGCCTCGCCCGGCTCGGGCTCGCGCTCGTCGTCATCACGAGCCAGTCGGGGATCGAGCGGGGGTACCTGACCGAAGCGCGGCTCGAGGCCATCCACGCCCGGATGCGCGACCTGCTGGGCGCCGAGGGCGCGGGCGTCGACGCCATCTATCACTGCCCCCACCTCCCGGAGGCCGGGTGCGCGTGCCGCAAGCCGCGCACCGGCCTGGTGGAGCGGGCGAGCCGCGACCTCGGCTTCGACCCGCGGGCGGCGTTCTTCGTGGGCGACAAGGCCTGCGACATCGAGCTCGGGCGGGCGGTCGGGGGGACGACCTTCCTCGTGCGCACGGGCTACGGGGCCGAGCTGGCGGCCGAGGGCCCGGCCGCGGCGGATCACATCGTCCTGGACGTGGGCGAGGCGGCCCTCGAGATCGAGCGCCGGCTCGCCCGCAACGGCACGGGAGCCCTGCATGCAGCCCAGTCATGACCGGCGGGAGCGGATCCGCGGGCACCTGCGCGCGAGCGCCGACCTCAAGCAAAAGGTCGCGGAGTCGTGCGCCGATGGCATCCTCGCGGCCGCCGACCTCATCGCGGCCGCGTTCCGGGCCGGGGGAAAGCTGCTGCTCTGCGGGAACGGCGGCAGCGCGGCCGACTGCCAGCACATGGCGACCGAGCTCGTGAGCCGGCTGACCAGGGAGTTCGAGCGCCCCGGCCTGCCGGCCATCGCCTTGACGACGGACACGTCGTTCCTGACCGCGTTCGCCAACGACTGCGGCTTCGACGGCGTCTTCGATCGCCAGGTCCGGGCCCTCGGGAAGCCGGGAGACGTCCTGCTCGGCATCAGCACGAGCGGGAACTCCCCGAACGTGATCCGGGCGGTGACGGCGGCGCGCGCGCTGGAGATGCGGGTCGTGGCCCTGACCGGCGCCGGCGGCCGGCTGCCGGCCCTGGCCGACGTCGCGATCTCCGTCCCGAGCGCCGACACCCAGCACATCCAGGAGGCCCACCTCGCGATCGAGCACATCGTCTGCGAGCTCGTCGAGCGGGACCTCTTCTCGAAGCTCGAGCGGTAGGAGGCAGCCGATGATCATCAGCAGGACGCCCTTCCGACTCTCGCTCTTCGGCGGCGGGACGGACTACCCCGCCTGGTACCGGAAGCACGGCGGCGCGGTGATCGCGACCACGATCAACAAGTACTGCTACATCACGGCGCGCTATCTGCCGCCGTTCTTCGAGCACAAGTACTGCGTCATCTACTCGAAGATGGAGTACTGCCAGACGCTCGACCAGATCCAGCACCCGGCGGTGCGCGAGGTCCTGCGGTTCCTGAAGCTCGAGCGCGGCGTCGAGATCCATCACGACGGCGACCTCCCGGCGCGGAGCGGCATGGGCTCGAGCTCGGCGTTCACGGTCGGGCTCCTGCACGCCCTGTACGCCTTGAAGGGCCAGATCGCGAGCAAGCACCAGCTCGCGATGGAGAGCGTCCACCTCGAGCAGGACGTGCTGAAGGAGACGGTCGGCTCCCAGGACCAGGTCATGGCCGCGTACGGCGGCTTCAACCACGTCGCCTTCCTCCCGAACGGGGAGATCTCGGTGCGGCCCGTCACGATCACGGCCGAGCGCCTGCAGGAGCTGAACTCGCACCTCATGCTCTTCTACACGGGCATCAAGCGCACCGCCTCGACGGTCGCGCAGAGCTACGTGAACGGGATCGAGGACCGGAAGCGGCAGCTCCGGGTCATGAAAGACCTGGTCGACGAGGGCATCGGCATCCTCAACGGCGGCCAGGACCTGACGGGGTTCGGCGAGCTCATGCACGAGGCCTGGCAGGAGAAGCGGGCCCTGAGCTCGACCGTGTCGAGCCCCGAGGTGGACGACCTCTACGATCGGGCCCGCCTGGCGGGCGCGATCGGCGGCAAGCTGACGGGCGCGGGCGGCGGCGGCTTCCTGCTCCTCTTCGTGCCCCCGGCGCGGCACGACGAGGTGAGGCAGAAGCTCCGCGGGCTCATCCACGTGCCCTTCCAGTTCGAGTTCTCGGGGAGCCAGATCATCTTCTTCGATCGCGAGGAGGATTACTCGGCGGAGGAGCGGGAGCGGGACGCTCACCCGATCCAGGCGTTCCGGGAGCTCACGCGAAATCAGGGTCTATAGCTCGAGGGAGGGTGGATCTTGCACGTCCTGGTCACCGGCGGAGCCGGGTACATCGGCTCGATCCTGGTGCCGCGCCTCCTGGCCGCGGGCCACGAGGTCACCGTCCTCGACAGCTTCCTGTACGGGCAGACCTCGCTCCTCGACTGCTGCTTCGAGAAGAAGCTCCGGATCGTGCGCGGGGACGTGCGGGACGAGAAGCTCCTGTCCGAGCTGGCGTCGCGGGCGGACGCGATCCTGCCGCTCGCCTGCCTGACGGGCGCGCCGCTCTGCGCGCGCGAGCCGCACGCCGCGAGGGCGATCAACTTCGAGGCGATCCGGTTCCTGGCGGATGGTCTGAGCCCCCGGCAGATGCTGGTCTTTCCGTCGACCAACAGCGGCTACGGCATCGGCCAGGCGGACATCTTCTGCACCGAGGACACGCCGCTCCGCCCGATCTCGCTCTACGGCCGGCTCAAGGTCGAGATCGAGTCCATGCTGCTCGACCGCGGGAACTGCGTGACTTTCCGGTTCGCGACGCTGTTCGGGGCGAGCCCGCGAATGCGGCTCGACCTGCTCGTCAACGACTTCACCTACCGGGCCGTGACGGACCGCGCGATCGTCCTCTTCGAGCCCCATTTCAAGCGGAACTACCTCCACGTACGGGATGCGGCGGGCGCCTTCATGCACGTGCTGGCGAACTACGAGAGCCTGAAGGGCCGCCCGTACAACGTCGGCCTGAGCGACGCCAACCTGAGCAAGTGGGAGCTCTGCGAGGTGATCCGGCAGCACGTTCCGGACCTCTGCTTCATGGCCGCCGACGTCGGCGAGGACCCCGACAAGCGGAACTACGTCGTCAGCAACGAGCGGATCGAGGCGACGGGGTTCCGCCCGGCCATCGGCCTTTCCGAAGGGATCGTCGAGCTGGTCAAGGCCTTCCAGGTCCTGCGCCGCAACCAGTTCTCGAACGTGTGAGCCCGGGTCGATTCGTTCGCCCCGAGGCGCCGGAGATCACTCCCCGGGGCTCAGCGCCCCGCCTCGCCAGTCGTCGATCGCCGTCGCCCCCGCCGCGTAGAGCCCGATGCCGGGCTGCCCGCTCGCGATGAAGTGGGCGGCGTCGTCCACCACGAGGAGCGGGCTGCCGTTGCGGAGGACCGCGAGGCGCGCCGTTTCGGTCGCGACGGTCCGGACCTCGAGCCGCAGGCGGTCGCCCGTCGCCCAGGGCGTCGGGTCGTACGCGAGCAGGTAGAAGACGCCGCTCACCTGGGAGTAGAGGTACGCCCCGTCGGCCTTGACGGCGAGCCAGTAGCCCTGCGCGGGGGCGACCCCGCCGCGGACGGAGACGCCCGTCCAGTCCCCGATCTCGCCGGCAAGCGCGATCTCCGAGTACTGGTCCGGCGAGAAGGGGTCGGCGTTCCAGAAGTACGCCCCACCCTTCCAGGGCACCGAGCGGACGGCGCCGGCGGCGATCGAGGTCCCGCTCCCCCACCCGGGAGCCTGGACCCAGCTCGGCCCCAGGTCGCCGTCGGGGCGATCGAACCCGTCCTGGGCGCTCGTCGCCGGAGGCGGGGGAGAGGGAGGAGGAGGAGGCGGCGGCGGCGGCGGCGGCGCGCCGGCGTCGACCTCTCCGCCCCGCCAGTCATCGAGCGCCATCGCGCCCGAGGCGTAGAGCCCGATGCCGGGCCTCCCGCTCTCGATGAAGTGAAGGGCGTCCTCGTGCGCGAGGAGGGGGGTGCCGTTGCGGTAGATCGTCAGGCGGGCCGTGCCGGCCGCCACGGTCCGGACCTCGAGCCGCAGCACGTCGCCCGTGGACCAGGGCGTCGCGTCGTGCACGAGCTCGTGGAAGAGCTGGTTGACGTGGGAGTAAAGGTGGGCGCCGTCGGACTTGATGGCGACCCAGTAACCGCGCGCGGGCGAGATGGAGCCCCGGACCGCGACCCCGGTCCAGTCGCCGACCGCTCCGGCGATCGCGATCTCGGAGTACTGATCGGCCCCGAAGGTGTGCGCGTCCCAGAAGTAGGCCCCGCCGTTCGCGTGGGCGGACGAGACCGCATGGCCCGAGATGGACGTCCCGGTGCCCCAGCCGGGGACCTGGCCCCAGCTCGAGCCCAGGGAGCCGTCCGCCCGGTCGAAGTCGTCGGCGGCGCTCGAGGCGTGAGGGGGCGGGGTCGGCTCCGAGGGCGGCGGCAGATCGTGATCCGGGTGGAGCTCGCCGCCTTGCCAGTCGTCCAGCGCCATGACGCCCGTCGAGTAGAGCCCGATGCCGGGCTGCCCGCTGTCTATGTACCGAACGGGCTCATCGTGGGAGAAGAGCGACGCTCCGTTGCGGTAGACGGTCAGGCGCGCCGTGCCGGCCGCGACCGTCTGCACCTCGAGCCGCAGCGCGTCGCCGGTGGACCAGGGCGCGGCATCGCGCACGAGCTCGTGGAAGACCCCGTCGACGAGGGCGTAGAGATAGGCGCCATCGGACTTGACGGCGACCCAGTACCCCTGCGCCGGCGAGGTCCGCCCGCGGACGACGACCCCCGTCCAGGTCCCGGGGTCGCCGGCGATCGTGATCTGCGAGTACTGATCGGCCCCGAAGGCGTCGACGGCCCAGAAGTAGCCCCCGCCGCTCGACGGCCCGGCCACGACGGCGTTCCCCGAGACCGAGGCCCCGTTTCCGAAGCCGGGAACGGGTACCCAGCTCGGGCCGAGCGCTCCATCGGGTCGGTCGAAGTCGTCGGCGCCCGTCGTCGACGGCGGGGGCGGCGGCGGCTGGATGGGGTTCAGCTCGCCTCCCTGCCAGTCGTCGAGCGAGACGGCGGCGGCGGCGTGGAGGCCCAGGCCGGGCTGCCCGCCGTCGAGGAAGCGGGCGGCGTCGTCGTGCGTCATGAGCGGGCTGCCGTCCCGGTAGACGGTCAGGCGGGCCGTGCCGGCGGTCGCGGTCCGGACCTCGAGCCGCAGGACATCGCCGGTCGTCCAGGGCGACGGATCGTGGCCGAGGGCGTGGAAGGCGGCGCCGTCGAAGGCGTAGAGATGGACGCCGTCCGCCTTGACGACCGCCCAGTAACCCTGCGCCGGCGAGACGCGACCGCGGACGGAGACCCCCGCCCAGTCGCCGATCTCCCCCGTGAGCGTCGCCTGCGAGTACTGGTCGGCCCCGAAGGCTTCGGCCGCCCGGAAACCGGCGCCGCCCGTCGCGGGAGCGGCCGAGACGCGGCCCCCGGAGAGGGAAAGGCCCGTACCCCACGCCGGGTCGAGGACCCAGCTCGGACCGAGCGGACCGTCCGGGCGGTTGAAGTCGTCACGCCCCGCGTACCGCATGTCCTGGAGGCCGGCGACGGCCCCCGCGAGCCAGCCGGACGACCACGTGTGCGGGCGGGTGTCGCCGCCCTCGAGCCTGAAGAGGACGTCGTTCGCGCCGAGTCGCCCGGCGAAGGCCAGGACCTCGTCCCGGAACGTCGGGACCCCGTAGTAGGTCGCGAAGTCGTCGGAGAGCCAGAGGCGCCGCGCCGCCTGGAACGGCTCCTTGCGCGCGGCGATGAAGTCGGAAGTCAGGCGGTAGTTCGCCTGGAAGTTGGCGTCCGTCCCGTAGTTCTGGAGCATCTGGAAGTCGTACGCGTCGGGCTGATCGGCCGGGAAGTCCCAGACCGCCGCGGCATCGAACACCGTCGGGTGACGCAGCAGGAGGCCGACGGCCCCGAAGCCAGACTTGCTGAAGCCTATGAGCCAGTGCTCCTCCTGGCCGGTGACGGAGAGGTTCGCCTCGACCCACGGGACGAGGTGATCGATCATGAAGCGCTCGTACCGGCGATCGGGGTCGGAGGCGTGGTCCGCGTACCAGGGCTCGGCGAGGAAGGACGGAGCGATGATGTGCGCGTTGTAGTCGTTGTGGACGTTCAGCGCCCGCAGCTCCTCGAGCCCGTCGCCGAACTCGCTCTCGAGGTCCACGTCGACGATCGCCGGGAGCACGTAGATGAAGCGCGGCGACATCCCGGGCGCAGGGTCGGTCGGCGAGAGGACCCGGAGAATCGTGGCGTCGGGCCCGTTGTGCGTGGAGAAGGCCTCGTACCAGACGACGCCGTCTTCGGTCACCTCGATCTCCGAGACGGTGAGCTCGGAGGCGGCGGCGTAGGTAGAGAGCACGAGCCAGACAAGGAGCGGCGCGAGAGCCGTCTTGCGCAAGGGAAACCTCGCAGGATGTCGAGCGCGGTACGCTGGTTCCGCCTTGCCGGCGACGATAGGTTACCACGAACGATGCCCGGACGTCAAGCGTCGTACGGCGGACGGCCTGCGGGGCCGTCCCGCGGCCGCCGCGCGTTGCAATCGGGTGCGGAGTGCGGTAGAACCTCCATGACCGGCGCATCCCGATTCGCGGCCCCGTGCCCTGCCCACCAGAGCTGAGGTCGACACCCCATGAGGAAGCGCCTGCTCGTCACCGGATCGAACGGGTTGATCGGCTCGGAGATGGTGAAGCACTTCCACCCGCTCGGCTGGGAGGTGCACGGTCTCGACAACAACATGCGGGCCGACTTCTTCGGCCCCCAGGGCGACACGCGCTGGAACCAGGCCCGTCTGCTGCGCGAGTTTCCGGGCTTCGTCCACCACGAGCTCGACGTCCGCGACCGCGCCTCGCTCGCGGGCCTCGTCCGCGAGCTCCGCCCCGGCGCGGTCGTCCACACGGCGGCCCAGCCGAGCCACGACCTCGCGGCCCAGCGGCCGTTCGACGACTTCGACGTCAACGCCGGCGGGACGCTGAACGTCCTCGAGGCGCTGCGGCAGCACGCCCCCGAGTCGCCGCTCGTCCACCTGTCGACGAACAAGGTGTACGGCGACCGGCCGAACCGGATCGCCCTGCGCGAGCTCGAGACCCGCTGGGACTACGACGACCCGGCCTATGCGGACGGGATCCCCGAGGACTTCCCGATCGACCAGTCGAAGCACTCGCTCTTCGGCGCCTCGAAGGCGGCCGCCGACGTGATGGTGCAGGAGTACGGGCGGTACTTCGGGATGCCGACTTGCTGCCTCCGCGGGGGCTGCCTCACGGGGCCGGCGCACTCGGCCGTGGAGCTGCACGGCTTCCTGAGCTACCTCGTCAAGGTGAACCTGACCGGCGCGACGTACCGCGTGTACGGCTACGGCGGCAAGCAGGTGCGGGACAACATCCACTCCTCGGACGTCGCCCGCTTCGCGGAGCGCTTCATCGACGCGCCGCGCGCCGGCGAGGTCTACAACCTGGGCGGCGGACGCGGCAACGCGTGCTCGATCCTCGAGGCCTTCCGGCGGACCGAGGCCCTGACCGGCAAGCCCATGAGCCACGAGTACGTGGACCGGGCCCGCGAGGGGGACCACATCTGCTACATCAGCGACCTCCGCAAGATGAAGGCGCACTACCCGGGCTGGACGATCGAGAAGTCGCTCGACGACATCTTCGTCGAGATCGTCGACGCCTGGCGGAGCCGGATCGCGACGCGAGACGGCGAGCCCGCGATGGGCCGATGAGGGCGAGGGCGAGGGCCGGGGCGGAGGCGGGAGCGCGCGCGCGATGCGGGTCCTCGTGATCTCCGCCGCCTTCCCGCCGATGCGGGCGGGCGAGGCGACGAACGCCTATCACGTCTGCCAGCGCCTCGCGCGGCGCGGGGTCGACGTCCACGTCCTCACGTCCGTCGGCCACGACGCCGTCTCGGACCCGGGCATCACGGTCCACGCGCGGATGCGGCGCTGGTCGTGGCTGGAGGCCCCGCGGCTCATGAGCTGCGTCAGGCAGTGCGCGCCCGACGCCATCTACCTCGTGTACCTCGGGTGGACCTACGGCCGGCAGTTCATGAGCACGTTCATCCCGACCCTGGCGAAGCGCGTCCGGCCGGGCGCGCCGTTCGTTACCCGCTTCGAGAACGTGAGCGGAGCCGGCCCGAAGTCGAACACGTGGCCATCTCGCGCCATTCGCAAGGGGATCGCTCTTCTCGACGCGCGCGGCGACGTCGATTACCAGTTCGGTACGCTCCTGCGCGACAGCAACACCATCGTCCTTCTCAGCAGCCGTCACGAGGCCTTCCTGGAGGAGCACCTCCCGGGCGTGGGCCGGAAGTGCCGCGTGATCCCGCCGCCGTCCAACATGTGCATGAGCCCGGACGACGCGGCCACGCGGGCCCGCGGGCGGCAGGCCCTCGGGGCGAAGCCGGACGATCTCGTCATCGCCTACATCGGCTTCCTGTATCCCGGAAAGGGCATCGAGACGCTGCTCCAGGCCGCGGCGACGGTCAGCCGGGAGCGCCCGAAGGTGCGGGTCGCCATCATCGGGGGGGCGCTCGAGAGCCTGAAGACGGAGTTTCCGGATCGGGCCGACTACGTCGAGGAGCTGCGACGGCTGGCCGCCGATCTCGGGATCGCCGATCGGATCGCGTGGACGGGCGAGTACAGCTTCGACGACGACCGGGCGTCGGTATACCTCCGCGGCGCGGACATCGGCGTGCTGCCGTTCGACACCGGCGTCAAGATGAACAACAGCTCCTTCTCGTCGGCGGCCGCCCACGGCCTGCCCATCATCACGACCCGGGACGACCGGCTCGAGCCTCAGTTCGAGCACGAGCGAAACGTCTACCTGTGCCCGCCGAGGTCCCCGGACGGCCTGGCGGACGCGATCCGGAGGGTCATGGACGACGCGGATCTGCGGAGCCGGCTGGCCGCCGGCTCGCGCCGGTTCGCGGACGAGTGGTACTCCTGGGACGCCGCCGTCGACCGGACGGTGGCGCTCTTCCGGCGTTAGGCCGCCGCCTCCGCGCCCGCGCCCGCGCCGACCGTGAGAGCCCTCCTCCTCACCCACCGGGTTCCCTTCGCGCCGAACCGCGGCGACCGGATCCGGGCCTACCACATCCTCCGCCTGCTCGCGGGGAAGGTCGACGTCCACCTCGTGTCCCTCGCGCACGACGCGGAGGAGGAGGCCCGCGCGGCCGACATGGGCGACCTCGTGGCCTCGGTCGCGACCGTTCGGGTCCCGCGCCTCGGGAACGCCCTGCGCGGGCTCGCAACCCTGCCGACGCGCCGGCCGCTCACTCACGCCCTCCTCGACTCGCCCGGCCTCGTCCCCGCCATCGAGCGGGCGGTCCGCGACCATCGGCCCGACGTCGTCCTCGCCTACTGCTCGGGCATGGCGAAGTGCGCCCTCGCCCCACCCCTCGACCGCCTCCCCTTCGTGCTCGACATGCTCGACGTGGACTCGGAGAAGTGGGCGGCCCTCGGCCGCGGCGCGCGGCCGCCGATGCGCTGGATCTACGCGCGCGAGGCGCGGACGCTGGCCCGCTTCGAGGCGGAGGCCACGGGGTTCGCGTTCGCGACCACCGTCGTCAACGAGCGCGAGCGCGAGGCGCTCCGCCGGCTCGCGCCGGGGGCGCGCGTCGAGGTCGTCCCGAACGGGGTCGACCTCGAGGGGTTCCGCCCCGGCGGACCGCCGGCGACCGAGCCGCGCGTCGTCTTCGCCGGCGTCATGAACTACGCGCCGAACGAGGAGGGGGCCGTCTGGCTCGCCCGCGACGTCTGGCCGCTCGTCCTCGCCAGGCGCCCCGAGGCGCGGCTCACGCTCCTCGGCTCCGACCCGACGCGGGCGGTCCGCGGGCTCGAACGCCTCCACCCGTCGATCGAGGTCACGGGCCGCGTGCCGGACGTGCGCCCCCATCTCTGGCGGGCGGCCGTCGCGGCGGCGCCGCTCCACACCGCGCGCGGCGTGCAGAACAAGGTCCTCGAGGCCGCCGCCGCCGGGCTGCCGCCCGTCGTCACGCCCGCCGTCGCCGAGGGCCTTCCGCCCGAGGTCACGGGCGCCTGCGCCGTCGCCGGCGCCCCCGGGCCCTTCGCCGCCGCGCTCCTCGACCTGCTCGGCCGCACGCCCGACGAGCGGCGCGCGATCGCCGCCCGCGCCGACCTCCGCCCCCTCGCCTGGTCGAAGCGCCTGGCGCCGTTCCTCGACCTCCTCGAGGGCGCGGCGCGGTCCCCGCGCACCCGGGGCTGAGATCTCCGCTCGGCGGGGCGCTCGCCCCATCGGCCGCGGCAGAGGACGCTCCGGCCCCTCGGGGCTTTGCGAGCTTGCGGTCCCTGCTCGTCGGTGATAGGAGATTTCGCCGTGCCGCCGGAGGCTGGGTCGATCGGGAAAAGGGAGAGGCCGTATGTCATCCGCGGGCAACGACGAGCCCCCTGCTCCGCCGCCTCTTGAGGGGCCGTCGAAGGGTCGGTCGCGATCGGCGGCGCGGTGGCTGCTGCGAATGCTCCGGCTCATCGGGGTCAACGTCGCGGTCGGCGTCGTCCTGCTCGAGGGAGGGTTGCGGCTGGCCGGGCTCGACCCGGGCCGCGTGTGGGAGCCGGACCCGGAGCTGGGGTGGCGCCATGTGCCGGGCGAGCGACGTCGCTGGCGAGAGGAGGGTGACGCCCTCGTCGTGATCAACAGCGAGGGGCGACGCGATCGGGAGCGGCCCGCGGAGAAGCCGGCCGACGTCTACCGCATCGGCTTCTTCGGCGACTCGATGACCGAGGGAGTGCAGGTCGACCTCGAGCAGACGTTTGCCTACCGGCTGGAGGAGCGCCTGCGCGGTCGAACCTCTCGGCCCGTCGAGGTGCTCAACTTCGGCGTCAACGGCTACGGACCGGCCCAGGAGTACCTCCTCTTCCGCCGCGAGGGCCCGCGGCACCGACCCGACCTCGTCGTCGTCGGGGTGTTCGCCGACAACGATGTGGCGGACAGCGCGCCGGAGCTGCGTTCCGGCGAGGGCTGGTGTCCCTTCCCCGTGCTCGATGGCGAGAAGCTGGCGTTCGACTTCAGCCGGGCCGAGCAGTCCTTCGCCGACTACCACCGCGAGCCGTTCTACAGCCTGCGAAAGCGCTCGGCCATCTACCGCGTGGCGAGCGAGTGGCGCGGGCGCCGGCGCACCCTGGCGGCGGCGGCCCCGCCCGACGGGCGGCAGGCGGGGGCGGGGCCGCAGGGCGATCCGACCTGGGTTCCCAAGCGCTACCGCCTGTACCGGAAGCCCCTCTCGCCCGAGTGGGAGCGCGCCTGGACGGCGACCGAGCGGGTCTTGGAGGAGTTCGCGGCCGAGGCCGGACGGCAGCAGGCCCGGTTCGCGATCATCAGCCTGCCCGCGGGACAGGTCGTGCAGAGCCACGCGTGGGCGACCCTCGTCCGGACCTACCCCGCGATGGGGCAAGGCGAGTGGGACCTCGAAGGTCCGAACCGGCGGCTGGAGGCGTTCGCGCTCGAGCGCGGCTATCCGCTGCTTCGAACTCAAGCCGCGTTCCGGGAGGCGGCTTCGTCTTCCGGACCGCCCCTGTTCTTCGGCGACATCGGACACCTCACCCCCCGCGGTCACGAGGTGATGGCGGACCTGCTCGAGCGGTTCGTGCGCGATCACGACCTCGTCCCCGGACTCGGGGGGCCCGTAAGGGGTGGTGACGCCGGGCGGTAGGGGCGAGGCGGAGGCGCCGGGTCGGCGTCGGCCCGAACGCACCCCGCCCTCGGAGGCAGGAGGCGCGAGGCGCGTTCGGGTGACGCCGCCGACTACGGGATGGGGTGGGTGTAGCCCTCGATCTCGGGGTGCGTCGTGTCGTCGAGCGAGGGCGAGACCGCCCCGGCGATCGCGATGCCGTAGGTCGCCCAGTTCTGCTGGTTCGTGAGACCGGCGACCGGCGAGCCGACGAGCTCGTTGGCCGGGTCCGACTGGGGGACGATGAAGCTCGGGCTCTGCTCGCGGTAGTAGACGCGGAAGTTGGCGCCCGGCACGCCCTGATACCCGTAGACGTACACCGCATCCAGCTGGATCAGGTTCGTGTCGAAGTGCCGGGTCTCGTAGTCCATCGAGATCGAGAGCAGAGGCCAGCCGGGGTAGGCGTCGAACCGCGTGTTGACGATGTCGGTCCGCCGCGGCGGCTTGTCGCTGCGCGCGCCGGGCGTCGCCAGCGTCTGCACGGAGATGGCCGCCTCCGCCACCCGGAAGTACGAGTCCTCGATGCGGAAGACCCCGGGCGTGTTCTGGTTGCCCGCCGTCCCGGTGAACATCCCCTGGATGTCGGCCCGGCGCACGGTGATGTTCCCGGCCCAGTAGTCGCCCGTGCTCAAGCCCGTGCCGCCCGAGACGGCGTTCAGGGCGCGGGGATGCCCACGGACCACGAACCCGTCGAGCGTGACGTTCTGCACGGGATAGGCGAAGAACCCCTCCTCCCAGACGTGCCAGACGACCGTGTCCCGGAGGACCGTCGTCTGGGTGGCCCGCGACTGGAAGCCGTCCGTCCCGAGATGCCAGAACGTCACGCCCGTGGCCGACCCGCCGTAGATCTCGTTGCGGGCGAACTCGCGCACGGGGGTGATCTGCATGTCGACCAGGGTGTGCTCGCCGGCGGCGCGCACGTCGGCGCCGGGGAAGCGCGGGACCCGCTCGTTCTGCGGGAACGCCGGCGGCGAGTAGAAGTTGAAGCCCGACCCGGCGACGATCCCCTGGTGTCCGCAGACCCCGTTCGCGGCCACGTTGTCGCGAACGTAGTTGTTGAAGCCGTGGAACCAGAAGACGGAGCCGTCGAGGCCCGTGTTGTCGCGCGGGTTGTCGTCGCCGAACGCGGCCATGGCGAAGTTGCGCTCGATGACGTTGAAGCTCGAGTTGCCGTCGACGGTGGCGAGGCAGGCGCCGTTCCAGTTGTAGATGACGTTCTCGCGGATGAGCCCGTAGTGGCTGTTGTCGAGGACGACGCCCCAGCGGAAGGGCATCGGGTTCAGCGGGCACGTGACCGCGTTGCCCTGGAAGGTGTACTGGTAGCCGTTCGCGGGCGTCGTCTGGGGCCCCGTCAGGTTCAGGAAGTGAACGGCGTAGCGGCCCTCGATGTTCGAGGGGCCGGTCGCGGCGTCGGTCGTCCGGCCGAGCCCGGCGAACGCGGCATAGCGGATATCGACGTTCGCCCGGTGGGTGAAGAGCGTGTGCCCGCGCGTCCCCGTCGCGCTCTCCGACCGGATCGTCACGTTGCGCGTCATGTTGCCGACGTGCGGCAGGTACTCGAGCGTGCCGGCCGCGTTCGTCGCCCCGAGGTGATTGAACTGGAGCCCCGCCTGGAGCGTGAGCGTCCGGTTGTCGCTCGAGATGGCCGTGATCGTCGCGAGCTCCCACTGGGGGACGAAGCTCGCCCAGCGCTCGCCGTCTATGAGGTGGCGCGTGTCGGGGATGCAGAGCCGATCGCCGACGCGCCAGCCGCCGACCGGCTGGGCGAGCGTCAGCGTCGTGTTCCCGGCGCGCGGCTCGGTCGCCGCGCGGACGAAGGTCGGCGACTTCACCGCCCCGTGGATCGTGACGCGGCCGAGCGCCAGGAGGCCGTTGCCGTACTGCTCGGGGTCGCCGGACGTGTTGACCGGCGTGTTGGTGAAGACAATCTGGGCGGTCAAGTTGGCCGGGACCGGCGAGCTGGCCGTCCCGACCTCGAGCGCCCCGCCCTCCGAGACGAGGAGGGTCGTCACGACGAGGCGCGTGCTGGCGCCGGTCGAGAAGCGGAGGAGGCCGCCGTTGCGGACGCCGACGACGCGCGCCGTGGCGCCGGTCGTCGTCTCGACGTCGTAGGTGACGGTCGTGCCCGCGCTGATCGCGACGACGTCCGTCCCCGTCGGGACCCGGCCCGCGTTCCACGTGGCCGCCGCCGACCAGTTGCCGGACGCCGCGCTCGCGATCGTCGGGCTCGCGGCGAAGTCCGGGATGCTGACCTCGGGCGGGAGGGAGCTCTGGTTGACCACGGAGAGAGTGACCTGGCTGCTGGTCACGTTGCCGACCGAGTTCGAGACGACGACGCGGAACGTCGCGCCGTTGTCGGAGAGGGTGGTCGCGGGCGTGGTGTAGCTCGACCCCGTCGCACCGGCGATGTTCGTCCCGTTCCGGCGCCACTGGTAGGAAAGGGGAGCCGTGCCGTTCGCCACGACCGAGAACGTGGCGTTTTGCCCGACGATGACGGTCTGATTTACAGGCTGTGAAGTGATCGTGGGAGCGACCGGCGACGAGGTCACGGTGACAATCGTCTCATCGACGCTCGAGAGCGCCCCGTCGTTCGCCGTCAGCCGCAGCACGTAGCTGCCCGTCAGCGAGAAGCTTGCGATGGTCTGAACGGCGAGCGCATCGGCGAACGTGACGGACCCCGGCCCGCTGACCTTCGACCAGGTCGGCGTCACCAGTCCGGGCGGGTTCGGAAGGCCATCATCCGTGACGGTCCCCTGAAGACTTACGGTGCCGGAGACGAGAATGGATTGGTCGGGACCGGCATCGACGATCGGCGCCTGGTTGACGCCGGGCGTGGGCGCCGGTCCGGGACCCGCCGTGGGCGGACCGTTTGTCCCGCTGCCGCCGCCGCCGCCACCGCCCCCCGCACAAGCACTCGTGAGAACGAAGCAGCCGAGTCCCAATGCCAGCCAGAACCTGTTGCCCCCGGACGGCTTCGACATGCCCCTCGAGCCCCCTGTGTGCCCCGTTCCGCGACATGACACGTCGCGCATATGCCTGTTTCTTCCGCAAAAGGGGTTCCCACTGTGGAGGGAGATGTAGCGTAGCCGGATGGGACAGATCGTCGTGCAGGTTCACCCGATCAGGCCGGAGGGTTCGGCTTCTCCGCCGCTTCCGGCGTCGGTTCGGCCCGCGTCCGGATGACCTTGGCGGGCACGCCCCCGGCGATGACCCGATCCGGCAGCGGCTTCGTCACGACCGCCCCGGCGCCGACGACCGTCTCCTCGCCGACGTCGGCCATGACGACCGCGCCGCTCCCGATCCAGGAGCCGCGGCCGATGCGGACGAGCGCGACCTCGCCCGCCTGCTCGCGGATCGGAGCCGCCGGATCGGCCGTCCCGTGCGTGCGCGCCCCGCTCGGCACGTGGACGCCGGCGGCGAGGAGGACGTCCGCCCCGATGTCCACGAGCCCTAGGTGGCAGCGCGGCCCCACGTAGGCGTTCGCGCCGATGCGGGCGCCCGCCCTCGAGAAGAGGGTCCCGAACTCGATCGTGGCCGAGGGATGAAACGCATCGAGGACGAAGCGCAGAAAAGCGCGTCGCACATACTGCCCGGGGAGCCCGGGGACGAGCGACAGCGCCTGGGCCGATCCCTGGAGCGCCCGGTCGCGGCCGAGGAGGCGCGACCGCACGAGGAACGAGAGCAGCGCCGGCGCGACGAGCACCGTCGCGACCCCGAGCGCCACCGCCTTCGCGATCTCGCGCGCGCCCATCAGGCTCGCCGCCTTCGTCGGGCCCGGCGCCCCCGCGGGGCCGCCGCCGCCAGGTCCTCGTAGACGGCCTCGACCGCGCGCATGCGCGCTTCGAAAGACAGCTCGCCCTCGACGCGCGCGCGCGCCGCCGCCGCGCGCCGGGCCGTGGCCTCGGGCTCATCGAGGGCCCGCCTTACCGCGCGGACCATCGCGTCCGCGTCCCCGGGCGGGACGAGGAGGCCCTCGACCTCGTGCCGGGCGAGCTCCCCGGTGCCGCCGACTTCGGTCGCGACGACCGGCGTCTCGAGCGCCATCGCCTCGAGGACGGTGTTGGGCGTCCCCTCGTACTCCGAGGATTGGACGAAGAGGTCGAAGGCGTGGTGGAGGTCGATGATGTCGGCGCGGTTCCCGAGGAAGCGGCAGGCGCCCGCGATCCCGAGCGACGCGGCCGCCCGCTCGAGGTCGGCGCGCGCCGGGCCGTCCCCGGCGATGCAGAGCCGCAGCCCCGGCCGCTCCCGCCGCAGCGCGGCGAAGGCATCGAGGAGGACGTCGAAGCGCTTCTCGGGGGCCAGCCGGGCGACGGCACCGATCGCGACCTCGCCCGGGGCGATCCCGAGCGCCGTCCGCATCGCGGGCACCCGCGCCCGGTCGCGGCGGAAGACGCGGTGGTCGATCCCGTTCAGGACGACGCGCACCCGCTCGGGCGGCGCCCCCGCGCGCACGAGCTCGGCGCGGATCTCGCTCGAGACGGCGATGAGCGCCGGGAAGCGGGCGAGGACGCGCCGGTCAAACCAGTAGTAGACCCGCTCCTTGCGCGACCGACCCGTCCAGCCGTGGACCGTCGAGAGCGGGATCGCGCCGTCCGACCGGGAGAGGAGCAGGGCGAGCAGGTTCGTCTTGTAGTCGTGCGCGTGGACGACGTCGATCTCGCGCTCGCGCACGAGGCGCCGGAGCGCCGGCCAGATCGCGGGGTCGAACGAGTGCCGCTCGCGCACCTCGACGTAGTCGACGCCGCCCAGCCGCTCCGCCCGCTCGTCGACCGCGAACACCGGGTCGCGCAGGTCGCGCAGGTAGCACACGGTGACGGCGAAGCGCGCCGGGTCCGTGCGGCTCGCGCCGAGGAGGATCGTCTTCTCGGGTCCGCCGCCCGTGCCGCGCACGCTCCGGAGCTCGAGGACCCGGACCGGCCGGCGGATGACCGCGGCCGGGGCGGCCGCCGGGGCGGTGCCGCCGCGGTGGTGCCGCGCGCGGGCGACGATCCCGAGGGCGCGCGCGAGGTCGTAGACGAGGGCGACCGCGAGGCTGCGGGGGACGCGGATGAGCGGCCGGACGCCCGTCCGCCGGAGCATCCGGGCCGCCCGCATCGAGGACAGCCCGAGGATCCCGAGGCCGGCGCCCGCCGCGACCGGAAGCCCGCCGAGCGGGGCCGCGACCAGGCCGACGACGGTCGCGACCGCGAGGCCGAGCTGGACGACCGGGATGGCCACGCTCGGCAGGTCGCGAAGCGCGAGCGGACCGCGGAGGCTCACCCTCAGGCTTCCGCGCGAGCGCCAGAGCTCCTTCCGGAAGAGGTCGCCGAGCGTCCGCGGGTCGCCGAGGTGCACGTTCCGTAACCGCCCGTCGGCGAGGATCCGGTACCCGCGCGCGCGCAGCCGCCGGCAGAGGTCCACGTCCTCGCAGGCATCGAGCGACTCGTCGAACCCGCCGAGCTCCTGGAACGTCTGGCGCCGCACGGCCAGGTTCCCGCTGCCGAGCCAGCGGACCTCGCGGGCTTCGGGCCCGTGGTCCCGCAAAGCGTCGTACGTCGCCTCGACCCACGTCCCGTCCGCCGGGGCGTGGCAGAGCGCGCCGACGGCCGCGACCCACGGCCGTTGGGCGAACGCGTCGGCGGCGGAGGCGATCCAGCGCCGGTCGATCTCGTGGTCGGCATCGACGAACGCCAGGATGTCGCCGCGCGCCGCCCGCGCCGCGCGGTTCCTGAGCGCCCCCACCCGCAGCCCGGGCAGGCTCAGGACGGTCGCCCCGGCCTCGGCCGCCACGCGCTCGGAGCCGTCCGTCGACCCGTTGTCGGCGACGACGACCTCGACGCGCTCGCGCGGGAACAGGTTGTCGGCGATCGTCTCGAGGCAGCGCTGCAGACGGACCGCGTCGTCGCGGACGGGGATCACGAAGGAGACGGTCGGCGTCGGGGCGGGCGGCGGCGGCAGGACCGGCGCCCGCGTCTCCGGCAGGCCGGAAGTGCCCGGGACCGCGCGCGTCACAGGTTCTCCCGCTGCCATAGCTCGAGGATGAGGAGGATCTGGAAGAGGTGGCCGTGATCGGCGCGATCGCGCCTCGCCTCGGCGGCGAGCCGGCGGACGGTCTCGGGACGGAAGACCCCGCGCGAGAGCGCCTCCGGCGAGAGCAGCGCCTCCGTCGTGACCTCGAGGAGGGCCCCGCGCATCCACCGCTTGAAGCTGTGGTAGTGGCGGTACCCGTACACGTTCAACCGCTTCAGCGCCTCGTTCACCCGGGAGAGCACCGCCTCCACCCAGGGCGCCGCCGTCGCCGCCGCGCCGGTGTTGGAGTTGCGGACCCGGCCGAGGGCCGGATGGCGCGCCTCGATGATCGCCCGGTGGATCCGGCACCCCTCGCGAAAGGCCACCGGAAGGCGGAAGACCTCGGCCAGGAAGTCGTGATCGAGGAAGGGCATCCGGATCTCGACGCAGTTCCGGAAGAGCTCGAGGGAGGCGACGGTCGAGCGCCGGTGGTGCTCGACGAGGTAGAGGTAGGCGCAGGCGTCCCCGGGCGACTCGGGCGCCCGGTCGAGAGACTCCGCGAGGGAGCGGCGGGCGGCGCCCTCGACCCGGTCGAACCACGCGTCCGTGAGGAGGACGCGCAGCGAGACGCCCGCCGGCATGAAGTCGAAGCGCCGCAACAGCAAGGAGATGAGGTCTTCGCGGCTCCGGACGGAGCGAACGGCGGCGTCGGTGTGGAAGGGCCAGGCGAGGTCCGCCTTCGCGAGCTCCCCGCCGTGGCCTCGAACGAGGACGGACGAGTCCACCTCCTCGAGGAACCGGAGGGCCAGCATCTCCGTGAACCCGTGGCTCAGGTACAGACCGTCGGTGAGCGAGACGAGGTTCCGGAGGTTCGGGATGTAGTCTCCAAGGTAGTCCCCGTCGAGCTCGATGAAGCGGTGCTTCAGCCCCGCGAGCCGCGCCAGCTCCTCGCCGATCACGTGGTCCGCGCACCCCCGGACGCCGAGGGTGTAGGAGAAGAGCCGGGCCTCGCGCGGCGCCGCGCTCAGGATCGCCCGCGTGTCGAGCCCGCCCGACAAGGCGATGGCCAGGCGATGGTCGCCGGCAAGGGCCCGCTCGACCGCTCGACCGAACGCGTCGCGGACGCGCGCCGCCAGCTCCTCCCAGGGCAGGCGGGAGGTCTCGAACAAGGAGCGGAGATCCCGGTATCGCGAGATCGCCACGCGCCCCCCGTCGCCGAACGCATAGGTCAGGGTGCTGGCCGGCGGCAGCAGCCGGACGCCGGACGCGAGCGTCTTGTCGCCCAGCACGAAGCCGCAGGAGAGGTAGTCGCCGATCGCCTGCGGGTCGAGCCCGAGGCGCGCGCCCGGGTCGCCCATCAGCGCCTTCAGCTCGCCCGCGAAGGCGACGCGGTCGGGCCCCTCGGACCAGTACAGCGGGTAGGAGCCGGTCAGGTCGCTCGCCAGGACCAGGCGGCCGGCACCCTCGTCGAGCACGGCCGCGCAGAACGACCCCTTCATGCCGGCCGCGAAGGCCTCCCCCTCGGCCTCGTAGAGGGCGGCTACGAGCGAGGCCGTCCCGCCCAGAGGCGGCGGTCGCACCCCCCTCTCGACGAGCCGGCGGTGCAGCTCCGCCGGATTGTCGATCTCGCCGTGGAAGAGGACGCGGACCGGCCCCGGCGTGGCGAGCTGGGGATCGGGCTGGAGCACCCCGAGGTGAAGGCGGCCGAGCGCGAAGCGCCCGGCAGGCTCCACCAGCGTCTCCTCTCGAAGCCGGCCGCCGCGTCGCAGAGGGCCGAGCATTCGAGCGAAGAGGTCCGCGGTGTCGGGGCTCGGTCCTCGACGCGCCAGTCCTACGAGGCCGGGCAGGATTTCCTCCGATCCACGACGTCGCCGGGGGCGCGCACGGCCCCGACGGCTTTCCTATCATACCGCATCACCCGGGGCATCACCGGCTCCCCGTCGAATCCCCGGGCCTCACAGCAGGCGGATCCCGGAGGCCAGGTCGAGGTCGCGGCGCACGAGCTCCGGGAGCAGGACGTCGAGGACATCGAGGACGCACGGGTTGTCGTCGTGCAGGAGGACGATGTCGCCCGGAGTGACGGCCGCCGCCAGCGCCGTCCCGCCGTCACGAGCCTCGGCCGGGCTGCGGAAGCGCCAGTCGGACGACTCGCGCGACCACGTCACGCAGCGCAACTTGAGGAGCTTCGGGACGAGGACGGTGACGGGCGTGAGACGGCCGCCCGGCGGCCGGAAGAGGGCCGGCCGCTCCCCCGCGTGCCGCTCGATCGCGGCCTGGCAGCGCTGCGAGTCGCGGTAGTACTCGCAGAACCTGGGCGAACCCCGCTCGGGGAGCACGTACCTGTCCCGGTGCAGGTGCGAGTGGTTGCCGAGGACGTGGCCGCGCTCGCGGATCTGCGCCGGGATGTGCGGGGCGCGCTTGATGCGGCGGCCGATGAGGAAGAAGACCGCCCTGGCCCGATACCGGTCCAAGCGGTCGAGCACCGCGGGCGTCACCTCGGCGTGGGGTCCGTCGTCGAAGGTGAGGAGGACCGAGCGCCCGCCTCCCCGCAGCCTCGTCGTCACGAGGGCCCGGGGCAGCATCGCTTTCAGCAGGGCGCGGAGCATGGGTCGCCGGCTAGATGCTCCCGTCGCCGTCGAAGAGGCAGGCATGCCAGAGACCCGGCTCGGACAGGATCCGGTCGAGCTCCGCCTCCCGTGCCCGGTAGAGGAAGGGCCACGCGTCGTTGCGAAGCGAGAAGGGGTGGAACGAGGTGAGAAGCCGCCGCAGGGGCTCGGGGAAGCCGACGGCCTCGAGCATCGCCGCCCCGTCGGCGCGCGCCTGCCTCGCGGCGGCGACGAGGAGGCGGCGGACCGTCGCCGGATCGTCGTCCGCGACGAAGATGTCGGCGACGTACGCCCGGGCCAGCCGGATCTGGGCGGAGTCGTTGCGCACCAGGGCGACGTAGCCGTCGAGGCGCGCCCCCTCGTAGGCGCACACCAGCCGGGCCGGCGGCGAGCGGCCCTCGGCGGCGAAGTGCCAGCGAAGCGTCGGGGCCGTCCGGTCGGCGAGGAGCCGTCGCCCCTCGGCCACCCGCCGTCGCCACAGGTCGTCGAAGTCTGAGCCCACGTCGCCGGTCCCGAGGACCCTGAGCGAGCCGGGTCCTTGGCCGTCGCGCGGCCCGCGCCGCCGGATGGCGCCCTCGAGGCGGAGGAGCGGGCCGAGGGCGGCGCCCACAACCCGGCTCGGTCCCCCCGGCAAGCCCTTCTTCCGGAGCCCCGCCGCAAGGAACGGCCCCGGCCGCAGGACCCAGTAGTAGCTGAGGTCGTAGTCGGGCTGCGGGATCCGGTGGAACTTGAAGAACTCGAAGATCTTCGACGTCTGCGGGGCGGCGGTCGTGTTCAGCAGCAGGTCCACGTGAGGCTGCTGGACGTACGCCATGACGAGCTTCATGGTCTCGCCCCGGGACGAGGGGGCGACGACCATGGCCGAGGCGACCGCGGCCCGGAGGGGGTGCCCGTCGAGCCAGTACACCTGGAGGCGGTTGGCGAGGAAGCCGACGACGCGGGCGCCCTCCTCCAGCACCCATCCCCGCTTCGGCGGCGGACCGTCGGCGGAGTGGGCGGGGTTCTCCACCCACAGCCGCCGCCAGCCTCGCTCGGTCGCCGGCGACCAGCCGACGCCCCGCTGGAGCGCCGCCACGGCGTCTACGTCCCCGAACTCGACCTCGCGCACGCGGGCCATGGGTCCGCTCTCTCGCGGCGCGCGTTACGCCCGCGTGGCCTCGGGGCGAGTCGAGCGACCCGAATCCGACGGCCGATCCTCACCGTCGCCATCGAGGACGATGTGCTCGGGCAACGGGTAGGGCGTCGTCAGGGACCACTCGTACCTCGACTCGTCGCCCGCCCGGACGAAGCCGGACCGGCTCTCGAAGAACTCCCGGCACGGGGCGTTCCGGGCCGTGGGGCGATGGGTGGCCGCGAGCCGCTCCGCGCCGGCCGCCCGCGCGCTCGTGGCCAGGCAGTGGAGCATGGCCGCCTCGACGCCGCGTCCCAGGACCCGGCAGCTGAGGACGAAGTCGACGACCTCGGCCATCCCGGCGTCGACCGTCAGGCTCGCGAGCCCGACGAGGCCGTAGTCGCCGAATCGGTCGGCGACGCGGAACGCGAGGGCACGGTTCCCGCCGGTCTCCGCCCACGCGAGGAAGGTCGGCTCGGTCAGCCGTCGGGTCGTGAGGTTCATCTGGTTCGTCTTGTTGAGAAGCTGCGTGGCCCGCGGGAGGTTGGCGGCCGCGAGCCGCTCCCACGTCACGCGCAGCCCGAGCGAGCGCAGGTACTCCTCGAGCGATTGGGCCCCCTGCTTCAGGTCGTCGCGCCGGCGGTCGGCGACGTACAGGACCGTGCGGGCACGATCCTCGGCGCTTATGACGGCCGTGTCGAAGCAGGTGAGCTCGGCCAGGGCCTTCGTGTACAGCAGGGGGTCCTTCGGCCACTCCGGCACCGCCACCTGCGGCAGGGCCTCGCGGACCCGGGCGCGCTCGGCCGGGTTGTCGTCGATGAAGACCGCGCTCTCGAGGCCGAGGTTCAGGCCCGTCACGAGCTCGACGATGTTGCGGGCCTTGTCCTCCCAGTTGATCCGCCAGCCGGCGAAGTCGTCACGCCCGAGGACCATCTCCGGGTGCCGGTCGATCGCCTCGAAGGCGACGGCCTCGGTGTTCTTGCTGACGATGGCGAGGACGATCCCGCGACGCGTCAGCGCCTTCAGCTCGCGCTGGAAGGCGACGTACGCCTCGCCCACGGGATCGTGGCCGCCCAGGGTCAGGTTCTCCCACCCGACGTCGCCGACGATGCCTCCCCAGAGGGTCTCGTCCAGGTCGAGCACGACGAGCTTGCGCGCGCTCCCGCGCGTGGCGCGGACGCCGGCCTTGATGTCGGCAGCGGCGTGCTTGAAGACGTCGGGGCCGAAGGCGATCTTGCCCAGGTGCCAGAGCTTCGGGCTGCTCGCCGCCGCGCCGGCCTGCGCCACCCAGCGGCCGGCATCGAGCACGAAGACGTTGCCGGCATCGGCCAGCCCCTCGGCCAGCCGGGCGTTCATCCGCAGGAGGTGATAGGCGGGACCGACCTTGGGATCGACGTCGAGCACGCCCAGGCCGCGGTCGTAGCCGGGCCGGGTCCACGTCGGGACGAACAGGGTCCCCACGCGCCCGGCGGCCACCCGCAAGGCTCCGACGAACTCGTCCACCTCGCGGAGGACCTCCGCCGTCGAGGAGGGCTCGCTGCCGACGAGCCGCGAGAAGGCCTTGATGGCGCAGTGCGGCTGGGTCCAGACGACGGCGACGTCCGGGGCCGGCGCCCAGCAGTCGGCCGTCGCGTCGAGCAGGACCGGGAGCACGAGGTCGAACGGCGCCGCCGCGCACGCGAGGGCGGGCGGGTCGGCCGCCGCCTCCAGGAACGGCCCGAGGCCGGCGATCGTGAAGTCGGAGATGAGCAGGCAGCGCATCGGGTCGGTCATGAGCCCGCGGGGCGCCCGAGCGAGCGGCGCAGGTGATCGGCCAGCGAGGCCACCGTCCGGAACGGGTTCTCGGGCGCGTCGGGGTCCGCCTGGCCCATGAACAGCGCCGAGAGGTCGACGGCGTTGTCGAGCCGCTGCTCGAGCGTCACCAGCAGCGTCACCAGGCCGACGGAGTCGAGCACGGCTCGCCCCCCGATCAAAGGGCTCTCGGCCCCCACCCGGCCGACGGTCGGGGCGACCGTCGCCACGGTGTCGATCACGAGGGAGAGGACGTCGTCCGCCGGATGGCCGTCGGGAGGGCTCATGGGGTCGCCGATCGCTCCTTCTTCCAGCACGCCGCGAGCGGAAGCCTCGTGGCCGCGCGGCTCGCCAAACCTCACGCCGACCCTCCGATTGTAGGTCACCGGAGCGCGGGCGGCAAAGCCCGGCACCTACAGCTCGCCGGGTGGGCCCCTCTCCACGACCTCGAAGGCGACGCGGTCGGCCCCCATGAACCAGGCGATGCGCCGCCCGCGGAAGGCGACGGCCGGCACGGGGGCCTGGAGCGCGAACAGCCCACTGGCGCGAAGCTGCCGGCACGCGGCGTCGATGTCCGGCGTTGCGTAGCAGAGGTGGTTCAACCCCCCGCCCTTGCGGAGCGCGTTGGCGAGCTTGCTCCCCTCGCCGTCGGGCGAGACGAGCTCGACGTAGACCGCGTCGTGCGGAAGCTTCAAGAACTGAACGTACGCCGTCTGAACCGGATCGTGGACGACGTCGGTGCAGGTCACGTGGCCGAAGGTCCGGACGTACGCGGCCTGCGCCGGCTCGATGGCCGCGACCAGGATGCCGACGTGGTGCAGGTGCAGGCTCAGCCCGAGACCGGGCGTCGCCTCGAGCTCGCCTCGCACGAGAGCCTCCTCAGGTCTTCGCGACCGGAAGCGGCCGGCCTTCGCCCTCGGCCGCCTCCGCGGGCGCCGTCCGTACTGCCAGGCCTTCGAGGGCCAGCGCGAGGCCCGCGAAGTGCCACAGGATCTCCTTGTACTGGAACGTGAGGAACGTCCCTCCGACCGCGAACACCGCGAGACTCGTCGAGAGGGCGGTGGCATACTCTCCCAGATCGTTCGGGATCGAGCCCTCCACGGCCCGCCGGCGCACCCGACTGCAGGCCCTCAGAGCGAGAGCCAGGATCGTCAGGAACATCAGGAGGCCCGGGTAGCCGAGCTCGGCGAGGAGGCCGAACCAGGCGCTGTGCACGCTGCGCGCCGTTCCGTAAAGCTCGCCGCCGCTCCGGTCATAAGTGTCGTAGGCCGCGTTGAACGCGTTGTGCCCGACGCCGAGGATCGGCCGGTCGTTGGCCATGACCAGGGCGACGTCCCAGAAGTGGAGCCGCCCCTTCGAGGACGTATCCCGCTCTTCGGGCGATGCCCCGATGGTCTCCATCCGCTCCCAGTAGGCCGTCGGCAGCACCGGGAGAATCAGGGCCGCAATGGCCACGACGGCAAAGAGATACCTGAGCTTCCCCGGCGTGCGGAGGAAGTACAGGAGGGCCATGACGCCGCAGGCGAGGAAACCGCCCCGGGAGTACGTCACCAGTCCCCGATAGAGCACTCCGATCATAATGAATCGAAGCAGGTAGGCGACGGACCGCTTGTCCGTCGTCCGGGCGAGCGCTCCGAGCACGGGCACGAGCATGAACATGCCCACGGCGACCTCGTTGTCGCTTCCGAGGTGGGCGATGTCGTTGTAGTTCTTGGCCCCCGGGTTCAGGAACAGCTCCACCCAGCCCTGCTTCGCCGCCTCGAGACCGAGCGACAGCGCGATCACCAGCAGGACGAGCCGGAACCTGGAGCGATCGGTCGACAGCGCCACGATCAAGTACGTGATGAGCAGGGACTTGGCGAAGTCGACCCAGTAGGGCCAGGCATAGGTGAAGTGGGATGAGAAAAGGGTGGAGACGAGCGAATGCGCAAGAAACATGAACAGCAGAGCCGTGCGCCCGCTCATCGGCATCCTCTCCCTCGAGAGGCCGAACGAGATGAGGACGTACACGCCCACGAACCAGGAGAGGCTCAGGCTCCTCACGAAGTCGTTCCACACCCAATCCTCGGGCCGGAAGTACGCGATCCAGAGGTAGAGGAGCAGGGCGTAGAACGGCCCGCGGAGAGCAAGGAGAGCACCTACCGCAAAGAGGGCCACAATGAGGAGGTCTCGCAGCACTCAGCCTGTCTCCGGGCAGGGCAGCGTCAATATCAGCCTCGACCGCGTTCTCCGGGGCAATTCGGGCGAGAGGCATCGCCCCTCGCCGTTGGGCCCGGAGCACCGCTTTTCGGATGAAAACGGGCGCGTATCATCATATCATCGGCGTTGTTCCAACCCAGGGAGGTCGGCCCGATGGACGAGGTGGCAGCGCTCGCGAGAACGGCGCCCGCAAGCCCCCAGATGCCACGCGAGGAGAGTTCGACATCGACGAACCCCGGCGACGGCGCGCTCGGACGGCTGCGGATCGTGCTTCGTCGGGGCAGCGCCCTCTACGGGGCGCTCTACGCCACGCGCTGGCTCGTCGCTCGACTGCTGGACGGAATCGATCGTCGCCTCGTGTCCATCGAGCAGCGCAGGCGAATCGTCGAGCCGTGGACGATCTCGGCCCGGCGCTTCACGGCTGGCGACAACAAGCGGTTGTGGAACGAGCACGACTGGTCGCGGCTCGGCGAGGAGTGGACGAAGGACGCCTCCTGGAAGAGCCGGGTCGTCAGCGAGTTGCTGGTTCCGCACGTGAGAGAAGGGTCCACGGTTCTCGAGATCGGACCGGGAGGAGGCCGCTGGACGGAGTTTCTCATCAGGAGAGCCAAGCGGCTCATCGTGCTGGACGTCGCCGAACGCGCGCTCGATCTCTGCCGAGAGCGCTTCCCCGACTCGAACCTCGAGCTTCTCCTTGGAGATGGGAGGACGATCGCGCTCCCGGAGGCCTCGGTGGACGCGATCTGGAGCTACGACGTCTTCGTCCACGTGAATCCTCTCGACGCCCGCTCTTACTTCGCCGAGTTCAACCGTATCCTCAAGCCCGGTGGGCGCGCGGTGATTCACCACCCCGGACCGCCGGTTCCTCGGGTCACCCGGCGTCCGGGCTGGCGCTCCGACCTCACGGATGACCTCGTCCGGACCTTCATCGAAGGAAAACGGGCTGACCGTCATCGGACGAACGACCGAGTTCGTCAACACGGGTGACGTGCTCACCGTCCTGAGCAAGCCTGCCTTACCGACATTGCCGACGCAACTCCGCTATCAGGGCGCTCCCGCCAGTAGCGAGCCGCTACCGCACTATTGCCCGCCTCCAAGCGTCCACAGCGGATCCACCCTCGACGGCTCGACGTTGAACCAGTCGTAGAGCGCGGGGATGTGCGTGAACATGAGGACGACGAACGCGCCGGTGCAGAGGATCATGTACGCCAGAAATCCCCGCTCCCGGTAGAGCTTCTCCGGCGACTGGGCCGGGCTGTTCGGCTGGAAGCCGAGCAGGAGGTAGTAGGCGAAGAGGCCGGCGCAGAAGGGCACGAAGAGGATCAGCTCGACGCGGTAGCGGACGATGAAGATCCCGGCGAAGAGCGCGCAGGTCGTGGCGTAAAACATGATGCTGACGAGGAGCCGCTCCTCCGTGTAGTGGCGGAAGGAGCGGCGGTAGCCGGCCGCGACCTCGCGGTCGCCTATGTGGCGGTACTCGGCGAAGCGCTTGGTCGCCATGAAGAAGGCGCCGATCATCCAGTACGAGAGGACCAGCGAGACGGGCGGCAGCCGGTCGGTCACGAGGGCGAACCAGCCGAGGAGCAGGCGGATCGGGTTGTTGACGGACTCGCTGAGGACGTCGAGGTAGGGCCAGTCCTTCGTCCGCACGGGCGGCGTGTTGTAGGCGATCCCGCAGATCCAGAGCGTGGCCCCGGCGGCGGCGAAGTAGAGGTTCACCCAGGCGGCGAGGCCGATCCCGGCGACGGCGAGGAGGAACCACTCGAGGTAGCCGAGCGCCGGGCGCACGCGCCCGGACGGCACGGGCCGGTGCTTCTTGAGCGGATGGAGCCGGTCGGTCGGACCGTCGAGGAGCTCGTTCAGGACGTAGTTGCTGGACGCGATGAGACACGTCGCCACGACCGCCAGGCCGAGGCGCGGCAGGCTCTTCCAGGAGACGAGCTCGGGCACGTAGAAGAACGCGAGCAGGATGCCGAGGAGCATGAACGCGTTCTTGAACCAGTGGTCCGGCCGGGCGATCTGGACGTAAGGCCAGAGGCCGCCGCGACCGTCAGAGCCTGGACTCGAGCTCACGCCGAAGCCTCTCGAAGGTGTCGATCTCGAACGCGCCGCCCGAGCCCGCTCGCGCGCGCCCGGAGATGATCGCACATGGCATCCCGGCCGCCAGCGCGCCCGCCCCGTCCACGTCCGGGCGGTCGCCGACGTACAGGACCTCGGCGGGGCGAAGGCCCAGGGCCTCGCACGCCCGCAGGAAGCCCCGCGGGTGGGGCTTGAAGGCGCCGATGCCGGGCCCGGTCGTGCAGAGGGCGACCGCGAACCGGCCCGCGAGCCCCATCGCCTCGAGCTTCGCCTCCGCCGGGTAGTCGGAGAGGACGCCCGCCTCGATCCCGCGCGCCGCGAGGAAGTCGAGGAACGGCAGAACGCCCGGGCGCCGGAACCGGCGCAAGTGGCGAAGCGGGCGCCGGCCCATCCACTCGTCGACGACGGCCTCGACCTCGGCCTCGGAGAGACCCGCGCGCTCGGCCGCCCGCCGGCGCTGCAGGCGCGCGAGGTCCAAGGGCTCGCCGTCGCCCTTTCCGTCGCCGTCCCCGGAAGGCGGAGGCGCTGCCCGCAGCTCCTCCTGGGCCCGCCGGAAGGCGCCGATCGCCCGCCACGCGCGCCTCGCGCGCCCGAGCGAGCGGAGCGCGATCGGCGCCAGCAGCAGCTCGAGCGCCATGCGCGCCCGCACCGGGCCCTGGCGGTAGAGCGTCCCGTCGACGTCGAAGAGGACGGCGCGGACGCGCGTGCTCAGGGCGGTGGAGAGGGCCAGCTCGCTCGCGGCGCCCATCGACCTACCCGAGGGCCCGGAGGAGCTCCTTGATCCGGTGGAGGTCCGTGACGAGGACCTCGCGGACCCAGATCGCGAGCATGACGGCGGCCGTCAGGGCGGGCGCGAGCGCCGCGCGCAGGCGCCCCTCCGCCGGCCACAACCGTCCGCGCGCGGCCACACAGGCGGCGGCGTAGAGGAGCAGGATCGGGACGAGCGGCAGGTGGTAGCGCGAGTGCCCGAACGCGAGCGCGTGGAGCCCGCAGATGAAGACGAGGACGAGCACGAGGAAGCCGTGGGCCCGCCGGTCGAGGGGGCCCGCCCGGAAGATCCCGCCGATCGCGAGGATGAGGACGAGCGGGAACGAGACGGCGATCGCCCCGGTCGCAAGCGCCGTGAACCAGCGGGGCGGCCGGTGGAGGCCCTTCGCGAAGCCGGCGATGATCTCGCGCTCGAGCCCCCAGAAGTCGGCGAACTTGATCGCCGAGCGCTCGGCGGTCAGCGCCGGGTGGGCCGCCATGAAGCGCACGGCCCGCTTCTGCGCCCACTTCTCCTTCCGTCCCTCGCTCCAGGTCGAGACGTCCGGGTGCTCCTGCCGCAGCGGCACGGACCAGTGCCGGTCGCCCTCGAGGCTGACCGTGTCCCAGGTCCGCTCGTGGAGAGTGTGCTCGTAGTTCCCCATGTGGAGGTTGAGGCCGCCCATGGTGTCGACGACCGTGAAGACGCCCTGGAGCCGCGTGTTGCGGACGGCCCACGGGCCGACGACCACGGCGAAGCCGAGGACGAGGAGCGCGGCGACCCGGAAGCGCTTGAGGAACGGCCCGCCGACCGACGCGAACGCGAGCGGCGCCAGCAGGATGGGGAACGGCCACATCACGCTCCGCGTGAGGGCCGCGAGCCCGAGCGCGCCCCCCGTGGCGAGCGCGATCCACCCTCGCTCGCGGTCGAGCAGGTGGACGTAGCCGAGGGCCGTGAGCGTCAGGAGGAGCGTGAACAGGACCTCGGTCAGCAGGAGGTAGTCGAAGAAGACGAGCGAGGGGTAGAAGCAGAGGCCCGCCGCCGCCAGCAGCGCCACGCGCCGGTTGAAGAGCCGGAGCCCGAGGAGGTAGACGAGGACGACGTTCGCCAGGCTCAAGACGATCTGGACGGCCCGCACGGCCTGGAGGCTCTCGGTGCCCGTGACCTTCCACACGGCGGCGACGAGGAACGGGTAGAGCGGCGGGCGGATCGACGTCGGCCGCCCCGGCTCGAAGCCGAACTCGCCGTGGCGCACGAGCGTCGTCGCGATCTGGCGGTAGTGCTGCTCGTCCACGATCTGCGGCTCGTAGCCGGCCGCCGGGAAGAGCAGCGCCAGTCGGAGGACGAGGCCGACGGCGAGGACCGCCAGCAGGCCCCAGGTGGGCCCGCGCCGCTCCGGCGCCTCGACGGCGATCGCGCTCGGGTCCGCCATTGTCCATCGAGCATACAACGGTGATGCGCGATCTTCCAGCGCCTTCGGGTCGATTCGGGGTGGACCCGCCGCGCGCCCTCTTGTTGCCAGAGGCCCGCGCGCGCCTTATGCTTGAACCGAAAATGACCCGCGCCCCGTGCCCAGTGCCCCTCGAAGCCGCCGGCCGAAGCGGGTCGCCGACCGCGCCCCCGATCCTGCTCGTCAGCGTCTACTACCCGCCGGCCGTGGGCGGCAGCCCGATCCTCTTCGAGAGCATCTACTCGCGCCTCGCGGGCCACGACGTGACCGTGCTCGCCGACGCGACGCTCTCACCCGGCCCGGCGGACGGGGCGCGCGGCCGCGTGCGGGTCCTCCGCCGCCCGATTGCCCCGCGCGGCTGGGGCATCATCGACCCCCTCAGCCTCGGGCGACACGTCGTCAACGGGCTCCGGATCCGGGCCCTCGCGCGACGCCTGGGCGCGCCCCTCGTCCACTGCGGGCGCCCGCTGCCGGAGGGCCTGGCGGCGCTCGCCTCGCGGCGGCTGGGCGGACCGCCGTACCTCTGCTGGACCCACGGCGAGGAGGTCCAGTACGCGCGCACGTCGCGCGAGCTGACGTTCCTCGTGCGGCGCGTCTACCGGGGCGCGGCGGCGGCGATCGCCAACTCGCACAACTCGGCCCGCCTCATCCGGGAGGTGGGCGCGGGCTCGACGCCCGTCCACGTCGTCCACCCCGGGTTCGACCCCGCCCGCTTCCGGCCCGATGTCGAAGGCGCCCGGGCGCTGCGGGCGCGGTTCGCGGCCGACGACGAGATCCTGCTCCTCTCCGTCGGCCGGCTCCAGCGGCGGAAGGGCCACGACCTCGCGATCCAGGCCCTGGCCGCCCTTCGCGACGAGCGGCCGCGGCTCCTCTACGTGATCGCCGGCGACGGCGAGGAGCGGGCGCGGCTCGAGGCCTTGGCCGCGGAGCGCGGGGTCGTCGACCGCGTCCGGTTCGCGGGCGTCGTCGGGGACGACGAGCTGCCCGCGCTCTACGCCGCCTGCGACATCTTCCTGCTCCCGAACCGCGTCGAGGGCGCCGACATCGAGGGCTTCGGGATCGTCTTCATGGAGGCCGCCGCGACCGGGAAGCCCGCCATCGGCGGCCGGACGGGCGGGGTCGCCGAGGCCGTCGTCGAGGGCGAGACGGGCCTCCTCGTCGCGGGGACCGACGCCGCCGAGCTGGCGGCGGCCATCCGCCGGCTCGCCGCCTCCGAGGACCTGCGCCGGCGCCTCGGGAGCGCCGCGCGCGAGCGCGCCCTGCGCGAGTTCACCTGGGAGCGGGCCGCCGCCCGCGTGGCCGCGATCCACGCCGAGATCGTCGCCGGGCGAGCGGCCTCATGAGCGTGGTCCAGGTCGTCCTGAGCCTCGGCCCCGGCGGGACGGAGCGGCTCGTGATCGAGATCGCCAAGCGGACGGCGGCGCGCCTCGGGGCCGCGGTCTGCTGCCTCGACGAGCCCGGCGCCTGGGCCGGCGAGCTCGCGGATCGCGGGATCGCGGTCGAGGCGCTCCGCCGGCCGCCCGGGTTCCACCCGGGCCTCGGGCTCCGGATCGCGGAGGTCGCGGCCCGCCACGGCGCCCGCGTCCTCCACTGCCATCACTACTCCCCTTATGTCTACGGCCAGATCGCGGCCCTGCGCCGGCCCGGGCTGCGCGTCGTCTTCACCGAGCACGGGCGGCTCTCGGACGCGCCGCCGTCGGCCAAGCGGCGGATCGCGAACCTCGTCCTCGGCCGGCTGCCTGCCCGCATCTACGCGGTCTCGCGGCACCTCCGGCGCCACATGGTCGCCGAGGGCTTCCCGCCCCACCGCGTCGGCGTCGTCTACAACGGGATCGACGTCGGACCGCCGCCGGCGGCGGAGGACCGGGCGGAGGCGCGGCGCCTCCTCGGGGTCCCCGCCGATCGCTTCCTCGTCGGGACGGTCGGCCGCCTCGACCCCGTGAAGGACCACGCGACCCTGATCGCCGCCCTGGCCGCGTTGCGCCGCGAACTGCCGGCCGCGGAGCTGGCGGTCGTCGGCGACGGACCCGAGCGCGAGCGGCTCGCGGAGGCGGCGCGCGCGGCCGGCGTCGCGGACGCCGTCCGCTTCACGGGTCAGAGGTCCGACGTCCGGCGCCTGCTGCCGGCGCTCGACGTCTACGCCAACAGCTCGACGCACGAGGGCGTCTCGCTCACGATCCTCGAGGCGATGGCGGCGGCGCTCCCCGTCGTCGCGACGGCCGTCGGCGGCAACCCGGAGGTCGTCGTCGACCGTCGGACGGGCGTCCTCGTTCCCGCCCGCGACCCGGACGCGCTCGCCCGCGCCATCCGCGACCTCGCGGCCGCGCCGGGGACGGGCCGGGCGCTCGGCCTGGTCGGCCGGCGCCGCGTCGAGACGGCCTTCACGCTCGACCGCATGGTCGCCGACTACGTGCGCGCCTACGGGCTCGCCGGCCGGAACGGGGAGGCCGCCTGAGATGTGCGGGATCTCGGGCGCCGTGGCCGTCTCCGGGACGCTCGCGCCCGAGGTCGGGGCCGCGATCCGGCCCATGAACGACGCCATCCGGCACCGCGGCCCGGACGCCGAGGGCTTCTACACGGACGACCACGCTGCCCTCGGGCACCGCCGCCTCTCGATCATCGACCGCGCCGGCGGCGGCCAGCCCATGTCGAACGAGGACGGGACCGTCTGGATCGTCTTCAACGGCGAGGTCTACAACCACCACGACCTCCGGCGCGAGCTCGAGCCGCGCGGCCACGTCTTCCGCACCCGCTCGGACACCGAGGCGATCGTCCACGCCTTCGAGGAGTGGGGCGAGGGCTGCGTCGAGCGCCTCGAGGGCATGTTCGCCTTCGCCGTCTGGGACCGGAAGCGGCGCCGGCTCCTGCTCGCCCGCGACCGGCTCGGGAAGAAGCCACTCTTCTACGCGGTCCTCGGCGGGGCCCTCCACTTCGCGAGCGAGATGAAGTCGATCGCCCGCAGCCCCGCCTGGGACGGGGCCTTCGACCTCGGCGCGCTCGAGGGCTACCTGTCCCTCGGCTACTTCCTGGCCCCGGCGACGGCCTACCGGCACGTGAAGAAGCTCGAGCCGGCCTCGTGGCTCTCGCTCCGCGACGGCCGCCTCGAGACGCGCACGTACTGGGACATCGAGCGGTTCGACGACGACCCGCGCCCGGCGGCCACGCTCCGCGCCGAGCTCGATGCCCTCCTCGCCGCCCGCGTCCGCGAGCGCCTCGAGAGCGAGGTGCCGCTCGGCGCCTTCCTCTCGGGCGGGATCGACTCGGGGCTCGTCGTCTCGTACATGGCGGAGGCCGTCGACCGGCCCGTCGTCACGTGCTCGGTCGGCTTCGACGCCGGCGACGGCGCCCACAACGAGCTCGACGCCGCCGCCCTGACGGCGCGCCGCTTCAGCACGAGCCACCACCCGGAGATCGTCGAGCCGCGCCTGGGCGACGTGTTCGACGCGATCGTCGGCGCCTTCGACGAGCCGTTCGCGGACTCGTCGGCCGTCCCGACCTACTACGTCTCCGCCGCCGCCCGCCGCCACGTCACGGTCGCGCTCTCGGGCGACGGCGGCGACGAGACGTTCGGCGGCTACGACTTCCGCTACGTCCCGCACGCCCTCGAGGACGCGGCCCGCTCGCTCCTGCCGGGGGCGGCGGCGCGCCGGCTCGCGACCCGCCTCGGCGCCGCCTGGCCGCGCTCGCCGCGGCTGCCGAAGCCGCTCCGCCTCGGGACGCTGCTCGAGAACGTCGGGCGCGACCCGGCCGACGCCTACTACGCCGACCTCTGCTTCCTCAAGCCGGCCGACGCCCGCGCCCTTCTCGGGCTCGACCCCTTGCGCGACCCGCGCCTGAGCCCGGTCTACGAGGCCGTGACGGCGCCCTACCGCCGCTGCCCGTCGCGCAGCGCCGTCCTCCGCGCCCAGTACGCGGACTTGAAGGTCTACCTGCCGAACGACGTGCTCGTGAAGGTCGACCGCATGAGCATGCTCCACGCCCTCGAGGTCCGCTGCCCGCTCCTCGACCGGCGCGTGGCCGAGTTCGCCTTCCGCGTCCCGACGGCCGTCAAGATGCCGCGCTTGAAGGCGAAGCACCTGCTGAAGAGCGTCGGCCGCCGGCGCCTGCCGCGCGAGCTGCTCCGCCTGCCCAAGCGCGGCTTCACGGCGCCCGTCGGCCGCTGGATCGCCGGGCCGTTTGCCGGCGCCTTCGCGGACGAGGTCCTCGGGAAGGACGCCGCGGCGGCGGCCTGGATCGACCTGGCCCGCGTCCGCCGCCTCTTCGAGGAGCACCGCTCGGGGGCCGCCGACCGCTCGTACGCGCTCTGGGCCATCTGGGTGCTCGAGCGCTGGGGGCGCCGGAACCGCGCCCCCGCGCCGGCCGTCTACGAGCGGGCCGCCGCCGGGCCGTCCAGCAGCTCGTCGTAGAGCGCCTGGACGCGCTCGACGAACCGGTCGAGCGAGAAGTGGGCCTCGACGCGCCGCCTCCCCGCCTCGCCCATGCGGCGCCCGAGCTCGGGATCGCGCAGCAAGCGCAGGAGGGCGGCGGCCAGGGCCTCGGGGTCGTCGGGCGGGACGAGGATCCCCGTCTCCCCGTCGACGACCGCCTCGGGCACGCCGCCGACGGGCGTCGCCACGACCGGCCGGGCGCACGCCATGGCCTCGAGAACGGCCAGCGGCAAGCCTTCATCGAGCGAGGGCAGCGCCATCACGTCGGCGGCCCGCAGGACCTCGGGCACGTCGTTTCGCCAGCCGAGGAAGTGGACGGACGACCGGATCCCGAGCTCCCGGACGAGGCGCTCGAGGTCCGCCCGACAGCCCTTGTCGGTCGTCTCGTCCCCGACGGCCACGAACGCGCAGCCATCGAGGTCCCGCGCGACCCGGGACGCCGCCCGGAGGAAGGCCGGGTATCCCTTGATCCGGCTCAGGTGCCCGACGATGACGACGACGTGACGGGCGCCGAAGCGCCGACTCTCCCGGCTCTCGGGGGCATCCGACCCGGGCTTGAACCGGCCGAGGTCGATCGAGTTCGGGATGCCGAGGACGCGGCAGTCGGGGCTCAACGAGCGGATGCGCGCCGAGAGCTGCTCGGCCTGGGCGGCGAAGCACGTGACGACCGCTTCCGGGCCCGAGCGGAAGCTGTACTCGAGCTCGCCGTCGGCCGGAGGGTACTCGATGTGACACACGCGGCGCGCGCCCGCCAGGGCGCCGGCCAGGCTGGCTGCCCGGTAGCACTCCGGCGAGAGGGCGTGCACGATCGCCGCCTCTCCGGACCGACGCAGCACGAGGGACGCGGCCCCGAGCCACGTGTCCACGCGACCGGCCCAGCCGGTCCGGCCGACCACGGCGAAGGGGATCCCGTGGGCCGTCAGCCAATCGACGAGGGGGCCCGGCCCGGGCGTGATGACGCGCGGCGCGAAGCGCGACCGGTCGAGGCCCATCGCCATGTCCATGAGGACCCGATTGCCCCCGCCGATCTTGGCGGCGTTGGCGATGTAGAGCACGCCGACCGGGGCTTCTCGACTCGAGGTCCTCATCGCGCGGCCTTGTCTCCGCTCCTCGCGGAGTGTACTAGACGGGACCGTGGCCGGCGAGAATCCGGTTCCGGATCGGGGACGCATGCTCGAGCAGTCGGGTTCGCAGCGGACGGAGCCCCGAGCGGGCTGGCTGCGCCGCTTCTTTCGCCGCGCCCTCCTCCGGTTCGTGGCCAGGCTGCTGGCCACGGATGACGGCCGGCGGATCATCAAGGACTCGATCGACGGCCTGCTCGCACGGCGCGTCCTCCTCCCGCCCCCCGCCTCCGCGCCGTACGCCGACCTCCCGGCGCCCGCGGCGAGTCCGCCACGGGCGGCGGGGGCGGGACCGCCGCCCATCTTCATCACCGCCCGCTTCCGCAGCGGCTCGACCTTCCTCTGGAACATCTTCCGGAACATCGACGGCCACACCTCGTACTACGAACCGCTCAACGAGCGGCGCTGGTTCGACCCGAGCGCGCGCGGGGACCGGGTCGACGCCACGCACAAGAACGTCGAGGAGTACTGGCGGGAGTACGAGGGCCTCGAGGAGCTGGGCGAGTGGTACCGCGAGGACTGGATCCGCCGCGACCTGTACATGGACGCGACCTCCTGGGCGCCCGAGATGCGGCGCTACATCGAGGTCCTGGTCGCGCGCGCCCGCGGGCGGGCCGTGCTCCAGTTCAACCGCGTCGACTTCCGGCTCGCCTGGCTCAGGGTGAACTTTCCCGAGGCGAAGATCCTCCACCTCTACCGGCACCCCCGCGACCAGTGGGTCTCGTCGCTCTTCCGGTCGAAGTTCCCGAAGGACGGGACCGTCGCCGACTTCCGGGCCTGCGATCACTTCTACTTGCTGCTCTGGGCGCAGGACCTGAAGTACCACTTCCCGTTCCTGGACGAGCGCGCGGCCGCGGCCGCCGGCGAGCACCCGTACCGGCTCTTCTACTACATCTGGAAGCTCTCCTACCTCTTCGGACGCGAGCACGCCCACTTCTCGATCGGCTTCGAGGACCTCGTCGCCGACCCGCGCGCCCGGCTCGTCGAGATGTTCGAGGCGGCCGACGTGCGCGGCTACGACCTCGACCGCCTGGTCGCCCTGCTCGTCAAGCCCGACGTCGGCAAGTGGAAGGAGTACGCGGACGCCGCCTGGTTCGAGCGTCACGAGGCGGAGTGCGAGCGGGTCCTCGCCCGGTTCCTCGGGACGGCGGAGCCCGCGCCGCGCGCGGCTCGACCGGCCCCCGTTCGTTGAATCGGGGCGCCGCGGCGCGTATGATTCGCCGGATGGAAATCGCCACCTCGTCCGGCACGGCGAGCGCCGAGGCCGCCCCCCGCCCGCTGCGGGAGCGGCTCAGCATCGTCATCGGCGGCCACGTCGACCACGGGAAGAGCACGGTCGTCGGAAGGCTCCTGGCCGACAGCGGGGCCCTCCCCGAGGGCAAGCTCGAGCAGGTGCGGGCGGCGTGCGAGCGCAACGCCAAGCCCTTCGAGTACGCCTTCCTCCTCGACGCCCTCAAGGACGAGCAGGCGCAGGGCATCACGATCGACGCGGCCCGGGTCTTCTTCAAGACGGCGAAGCGCGACTACGTCATCGTCGACGCCCCCGGCCACGTCGAGTTCCTGAAGAACCTCGTGACGGGCGCGGCCCGGGCCGAGGCCGCCTTCCTCGTCATCGACGCCAAGGAGGGCACGCAGGAGAACTCGAGGCGCCACGGGCTCCTCATGTCCATGCTCGGCCTGCGCCAGGTCGCCGTCGTCGTCAACAAGATGGACCTCGTCGGCCACGCGAAGCCCGCCTTCGACGCGATCGTCCGCGACTACGACGCCTTCCTCCGCAAGCTCGACCTCACGCCGACCGGCTACATCCCGGTCGCCGCCCGCGACGGCGCGAACGTCGCGCGGCGCGCCGCCGACGTCATGCCCTGGTACGACGGCCCGACCGTCCTCCAGGCGCTCGAGGGCTTCGCGCCCGAGCGACCCCCGGTCGAGAAGCCGTTCCGCATGCCCGTCCAGGACGTCTACAAGTTCACGAAGCAGGGGGACGACCGGCGGATCGTCGCCGGCACGGTCGAGTCGGGCGCGATCCGCCCCGGCGACGAGGTCGTCTTCTACCCGTCCGGGAAGAAGAGCCGGGTGAAGACGATCGAGGCCTTCAACCGCCCGGCGCCGGCCGAGGCGGCGGCCGGGGAGGCCACGGGCTTCACCCTGCGCGAGCAGATCTACGTCGGGCGCGGGGAGATCGCCTGCCTCGCGGGCGAGCCGCGGCCGCACGTGACCACGCGTCTGCGCGTCAGCCTCTTCTGGCTCGGCAAGTCGCCCCTCGTGCCGCAGAAGGACTACATCCTGAAGCTCGGCTCGGCCCGCGTCCCGGCCCGCGTCGAGGAGATCCAGCGCGTCATCGACGCCTCGACGCTGTCGGAGATCGAGGGCCGGAGCGCGGTCGAGCGCCACGAGGCGGCCGACTGCCGGATCAAGCTCGGCCGCGCGATCGCCTTCGACACGGCCGACGCGATCGCCGCGACCGGCCGGTTCGTCCTCGTCGACGAGCACGAGATCCGCGGCGGCGGGCTCGTGCGCGAGGCGCTGCCCGACAAGCAGGCCTGGGTCCGCGACAAGGTCCTGCTCCGCAACTACAAGTGGGAAGCGAGCATGATCTCGTCCGAGCGGCGGGCGGAGAAGTACAGCCAGAAGTCGATGCTCGTCCTCGTCACGGGGGACAAGGAGGGGGACCGCAAGCGCCTGGCGAAGGACCTCGAGACGCGCCTCTTCGAGGACGGAAAGGTCGTCTACTACCTCGGGATCGGCAACGTCCTCTACGGGGTCGACGCCGACATCGAGCGCAACCGGGAGAACCGGGCCGAGCACATGCGCCGCCTGGCCGAGGTGGCGAACATCCTGCTCGACGCCGGCGTGATCCTGATCGTCACCGCCGCCGAGCTGACGCAGGACGACGTCGACCTGATCGCGACGACGGTCGACCCGGAGAAGATCGAGACGGTCTGGGCCGGCGACCGCGTGACGACCGACCTCGAGCCCGGGCTCCAGTTCCCGCCTCAGGACGGCTTCGACGAGGCCGTCGAGCGCGTGAAGGCGCTCCTCCAGGATCGGGGCGTGATCTTCCGGCCATGGTAGCCGTGACCGTCGAGTCCCTGGACCGGCTCGTCTCGATCGCGCGGGCGGCCGGCGCGGCGGTCCTCGAGGGCTACGGCGGCGCCGCCGGCCCGGCGGACCTGAAGGCCGACGGCTCCCCGGTCACGGCCGCCGACCGCGCGGCCCACCGGGTGATCGTGGCCGAGCTCGAGCGCTTCGCCCCCGGCGTGCCCGTGATCTCGGAGGAAGGCGAGATCCCGGACGCCGCCGACCGGGCGTCGTGGGCGACGTTCTGGCTCGTCGACCCGCTCGACGGGACGAAGGAGTTCATCGCCCGGAACGGCGAGTTCACCGTCAACATCGCCCTCGTCGCGGGCGGCGAGCCCGTGCTCGGCGTCGTCCACGCGCCGGCGCTCGGACTCACGTACGCGGCCGGGAAGGGGCTCGGGGCCTGGAAGGAGGGGCCGGACCCGGGCGGGGCGCGCCTGCGGATCCACTCGGAGCCGCCTTCGCCCGGAAAGCCGCTGACGGTGGTCGAGAGCCGCTCCCACCCCTCGGCCGAGCTCGAGGCCTACCTCCGGACGGTCCCGGTCGGCCGGCGCGTACGGATCGGCAGCTCGCTCAAGCTCTGTCTCGTCGCCGAGGGAGCGGCGGACATCTACCCGCGGCTCGGCCCGACCATGGCCTGGGACGTGGCCGCCGGCGACTGCATCTACCGGTGCTCGGGGCGGACGGGCGAGCGCAGGTCGCCGATCCGTTACGACACGCGCGGCTTGCGGAACGAGGGCTTCGTCCTGGGAGCGGAGTGACGGGCGCATGTACAAAGAGACCAGCACGCGTTCGATCGTGAAGGCCCTCTCCTGGCGGGGTCTCGGCACGATCGCCACGTCCGTCATCGTCTGGATCTTCACGCGCCGGCTCGACGTCGCCGTCGCGGTCGGCGGCCTCGAGGGCCTCTTCAAGATCTGCATGTTCTACCTCCACGAGCGCCTGTGGGACCGGGTCCGGATCGGCCGCCACCAGATCGAGCCCGTGGTCGTCTGGTTGACCGGCCTCTCGGGCTCCGGGAAGAGCACGCTCGCCCAGAGCGTGAGCGCGGCGCTCGCGCAGCGCGGCCTCAGGGTCGAGACGCTCGACGGCGACAAGATCCGCACGATCTTCCCGAACACCGGCTTCACGCGGCAGGACCGGGACGCCCACATCAAGCGCGTCGGCTTCCTCGCGAGCCGCCTCGAGCAGCACGGCGTCTTCGTCGTCTGCTCGCTCGTGTCGCCGTACCACGAGTCGCGCGACTTCGTGCGCAAGCTCTGCAAGAACTTCGTCGAGGTGCACGTGGCCACGCCCATCGAGGAGTGCGAGCGGCGCGACACCAAGGGCCTGTACGCCCGCGCCCGGCGCGGCGAGATCAAGAACTTCACCGGGATCGACGACCCCTACGAGGCGCCGATCCGCCCCGAGGTCGTCATCGACACGCGCGAGGTCGGCGTCGAGCAGGCGACGGGCCGGGTGCTCGAGCACCTCAAGCGTTACATCTGACCGAGCAGAGGCGGAAGGCGGAAGCGTCATGGACCACCTGGAGGCGCTCGAGTCGCGGAGCGTCCACATCCTGCGGGAGGCGTACGCGGGCTTCAAGCACCTCTGCATGCTCTGGTCCATCGGCAAGGACAGCACGGTGCTCCTCTGGCTCGCGCGGAAGGCGTTCTTCGGCCACGTCCCCTTCCCGCTCGTCCACATCGACACGTCGTTCAAGATCCCGGAGATGATCCGCTACCGCGACCGGCTGGCGGCCGAGTGGGGCCTGAACCTCATCTTCGGCCGGAACGACCGGGCGCTCGCCGAGAAGCGCACCTTCCCCGACAACGTCGTCGACCGCCTCACGTGCTGCAGCCTGCTGAAGACGGAGGCGCTCAAGCGCACGCTCTCCGGCGAGTGGCCGCGGTATCGGTTCGACCACGCGAAGAAGGTGTACGAGCTCGACCGCAGCACCGAGCCCTTCACCGGCGTGATCGTCGGCGTCCGGGCGGACGAGGAGGGCACGCGCTCGAAGGAGCGCTACTTCTCGCCGCGCACGAGCCAGAGCACGTGGGAGATCGCCGAGCAGCCGCCCGAGTTCTGGAACCACTACAAGACCGACTTCGCGCCGGGGACGCACGTCCGCATCCACCCGCTCCTCGACTGGACCGAGCTCAACATCTGGGAGTACATAAAGCGCGAGGCGATCCCGACCGTCTCCCTCTACTACAACCAGGGCGACGGCAAGCGCTATCGCTCGCTCGGCTGCTGGCCCTGCACCCAGCCGGTCGAGTCCGACGCGCGGACCGTGGACGAGATCATCGACGAGCTCCGGACCGGCAAGTTCGCGCACGTCGCCGAGCGGGCCGGGCGCGCCCAGGACAAGGCGGACGCCGGCGGGCTCGAGACGCTGCGGCGGGAAGGGTACATGTGACCCGCGCGCTCATCCTGGCGCTGACCTCGCTCGCCTGCACGCCGGCCGCCGCCGCCCTCGCCCGCGACCACGACAAGGCCCCCGCGCTGCCGGCGCCGGCCGGCGCGGTCGTCGAGGTCCGCACCGAGGCCGAGCTCCAGGCGGCCGTGCGGGCGATCCAGTCGGACACGACGATCTTGCTGGCGGCCGGGACGTACGAGCTGACGCGCACGCTGGCGATCGGGTCGGACCCGGCCGGGCCGAGGCTCGCGAACGTCGCGATCCGCGGGGCGACGGGGAGGGCGGCGGACGTCGTGCTCGCGGGCAAGGGCATGCGCAACCAGGAGTACGGCAACGTGCCGCACGGGATCCACGTCGGGAACGTCGACGGGATCCTGATCGCGAACCTGACGATCGGCGACGTCTACCTGCACGCGATCCAGCTCGCGGGCGAGATGGGGTGCCGCAGCCCGCGGGTGTACAACTGCCGGCTGATCGACGCGGGCGAGCAGCTCATCAAGGGGTCGGTCGCCGAGCCGGGGAAGGGCGTCGAGAGCGGGATCGTCGAGTACTCGCTCTTCGAGTACACGACGACCGCGCGCGGCTCGTACACGAACGGCGTCGACATCCTGGGCGGCAGCGGCTGGATCGTAAGGCACAACCTCTTCCGGCGGATCGTCGCCCCGCACGGGGAGGGCCTCGCCGGACCCGCGGTGCTGATGTGGAAGAAGAGCCGCGACACGATCTGCGAGGGCAACCGGTTCGTCGACTGCGCGTGGGGGATCGCGTTCGGGCTGGATCCGGCGACGCCGGGGGACCACTCGGGCGGCGTGATCCGCAACAACTTCTTCACGAGGAGCGCCGGCACGCGCGGCGACGTCGGCATCGCCGTCTTCAACTCGCCCGGGACGAAGGTCCTCCACAACACCGTGCTCGTGAACGGGACCTACGCGAACGCGATCGAGTACCGCTTCGCGGCGACGACGGGCGTCGAGATCCGTTACAACCTCTGCGACGCGCCGATCCGGGCCCGCGAAGGGGCGACCGGGACGGTCTCGCGCAACGGCATGACCGCCCAGGGCGCGTTCTTCGTCGACCCGAATGCGGGCGACCTGCACCTCAAGCGAACCGCACCCTACGTGATCGACTGGGCCGCCCCCCACCCCGACGCCGCCGACGACTTCGACGGCGATCCCCGCCCCAGGGGCACCGCCCCCGATCTCGGGGCCGACGAGCTCGGGAACGACGAGGGCTCTTCCCCCAGATAGGCCCGGAGCTTGCAGCTCCTCCTTGCACCACGGGCGGTTCGTGTCGGATAAATGTCTTTCTTCCGGGCAGCGCGAATCGCTCGAGACGGTGGGCACCGGTCGGAGGTCGTCATGTCCGTTTCCAGAGCCGCGGTCGCGGTCTTCGGCGTCCTCGCCGCAGCCGCATGCCACACGGGCGTCGCCGTCGCCCGCGATCACACCGGGGCCCCGCCCCTGCCGCCGCCCGGCGGGACGGTCGTCAACGTCTCGACCGTGGCCCAGCTCCAGAACGCCGTCCAGGGCCTCGCCTCGAACACGACGATCGTCGTCGCGGCCGGGACGTACAACCTGACGAGCACCCTCTGGGTGCGGCCGAGCGGGTCGACGGCCCTCGCGAACGTCGGGATCCGCGGCGCGACCGGCGACCCGGCGGACGTCGTGCTCCGCGGCCTCGGCATGAGCAACTCGAGCTACGGCAACGTCCCGCACGGGATCCACGTCGGGAACGTGAACGGGATCACGATCGCCGACCTGACGATCCGCGACGTCTGGTTCCACCCGATCCAGCTCGCCGGCGAGCTCGGCTGCCGGGCGCCCCGCATCTACAACTGCCGGCTCATCGACGCCGGCGAGCAGTTCATCAAGGGCTCGGTCGCGACGCCCGGAGCCGGGGTCGACGCGGGCATCGTCGAGTACACGCTCATGGAGTACACGACGACCGCGCGCAGCAACTACACGAACGGCGTCGACGTCCTGGGCGGGGACGGCTGGACCATCCGTCACAACCTCTTCCGCCGGATCCTCGCGCCGCCCGGGCAGGGCCTCGCCGGACCCGCCGTCCTCATGTGGCGACAGAGCGCCGACACGGTCTGCGAGGGCAACCGCTTCGTCGACTGCGCCTGGGGCATCGCCTTCGGCCTCGACCCGCAGACGCCGGGCGACCACACGGGCGGCGTCATCCGGAACAACTTCATCTCGCGCGGCCCCTCGACCGGCGGCGATGTCGGCATCGCCGTCTTCCACTCGCCGGGCACCAGGGTCCTGAACAACACGGTGATCCTGCGCGGCACCTACCCGAACGCGGTCGAGTACCGCTTCTCGAGCACGACGGGCGTCGAGATCCGCCAAAACCTCACGGACGCGGCGATCGTCGCCCGCGACGGGGCCTCGGCCACGGTCGCCGGCAACGTCACGAACGCGCAGGCGAGCTGGTTCGTGAACGCATCGGGCGGCGACCTCCACCTCGTCGGCACGGCGACGAACGCGATCGACCGGGCCGCCGCCCACGCGAGCGTGACGGACGACTACGACGGCGCGGCCCGCCCCCGCGGCGCGGCGCCGGACCTGGGCGCGGACGAGTTCGGCAACCCGACGGTGACCGGCCTCTCGCCGGGCAGCGTGCCCGCGGGCTCGGGCGCGTTCCCGCTCTCGGTGAGCGGCTCCGGCTTCGGGGCCGGCGCGGTCGTGCGGCTCGACGGCCAGGACCGGCCGACGAGCGTGAACGGCTCGACCGAGCTCGTGGCCTCGATCGCCGCGGCGGACGTGGCCGTCGCCGGGGTGCGGACGATCGCCGTCTTCGACCCGACCGCCGGGCTCTCGAACGGCGTCGGCCTGACCGTGACCGGCGTCAACCCGGTCCCCGCGATCTCGCTGCTGTCGCCGGCCTCGATCGCCGCCGGCTCGAGCGGCTTGACCCTCACGGTCGACGGCAGCGGCTTCGTCCCGGGCTCGGTCGTGCGCCTCAACGCGTCCGATCGGCCCACGACGTTCGTCGGCTCGACGCGCCTCACGGCCGAGATCCCGGCCGCCGACCTCGCCGCCGCGGCGTCCTGGGCGATCACGGTCGCGAGCCCCGGCCCCGGAGGCGGGACGTCCAACGCGGGCACGCTCGTCGTCTTCAGCGGCGGCCCGGGTACGCCGCCGCCCGCGGGCGGCGGGACGGGCAGTCCGGGCGGGACCGGCGGCGGCAGCGGCGGTGGGGGTGGCGGTGGCAGCGGCTGCGCCCTCGGGGCCGCCGGCGGATCGCCCCTGGCCCTGCTGCCGTACGCGCTCGGGCTCGCGGCGCTCGGCCTCGGCGCGGGGCGACGGCGGCGCCGCCGTTAGTCATTGTCACCAAGACACCTGCAACCAAGTTGCACCGTGGTTGACTAGGGCTAACGACCGTGGTAGACTTCGCCGGTAGCTAAAGCGGATCTTTCCAATCCTCGTGATTCTTCGCCGGGCCCTCTGGCCGGAGCTGCTCGCCTGGGATGACCGGGTGGGTGTTCTAAGGGAGGCGCAGGTGACCATGGTCCTCTCCATCCGCCGCTCTTCCCCCCCGTTTGGGTTGTTGCTCTTGGCGCTGGCCGCGTCGGCGTTCGTCGCCTCGCCGGCCGAGGCCGTGACCTACGGGTTCCAGGCCCTGACGAGCGACTCTCCCGAGGCGGTCTCGACCGGCGAGAGTCAGTTCTTCGTCGAAGTGACCGACCCGGGCAACGACCAGGTCGCGTTCACGTTCTACAACACAGGGCCGAACGCCTCGTCCATCACGGACATTTACTTCGATGACGGCGCCCTCTTCGGCATCGCCTCGATCGCCGGTAGCGGGTCCGGCGTCAGCTTCTCGCCGGGCGCGGACCCGGGCTTCTTCGCCGCGGGATTCGGCCTGAACCCGCCCTTCGTCACGAGCCAGGGGTTCTCGGCCGACTCGAACGACCCTCCGGGACCGAACGGCGTCAACCCCGGCGAGTACGTCACGATCACCTTCGATCTCCAGGCGGGGCAGGACTTCCAGAGCGTGATCGACGCCTTGACCGCGGGCCTGAACCTCTCGGCGGGCGACAACCCGGACTCCCCGAACGACACGTTGCGGATCGGCATCATAGCCCACGGCTTCGCCGGCGGCGGCAGCGAGTACTTCCTCAACAGCGGCGCCGTCGTCCCCGAGCCCAGCAGCCTCGCCATCGCCGGGTTCGGGCTCGCCGGGCTCGCCTTCTGCCTGCGCCGCAAGAGGAAGCCCTGAGCCGACGCCTTCTCGCCCTCGGCGCGCTCCTCGCGTTCGTCGTCTCCGCCGCGCCCGGCTGCGGGCGCGCGAACGTGATCGACGCGCCGCCGCGCGCGCCGTACCTCTACACCGTCGGCCCGTACGACGTGCTCGAGGTCGAGGTCTGGAAGGAGCCCGACCTCAAGCGGAAGATCACGGTCTCGCCCGACGGGAAGATCACCTTCCCGCTCGCCGGGTCGATCGACGTCGCCGACAAGACGGTCCAGCAGGTCGCGGACCTCATCCGCGTCCGCCTGAAGGAGGTCCTGGCCGAGCCGTTCGTCGTCGTCACGCTCGCCGAGTCGAAGTCGGCGCGAGTGCACGTGATGGGCGAGGTGGGGCGGCAGGGGCCGATCCTCTTCCGGGACCGCATGTCCGTGACCGAGGCCCTGGCCGAGGCCGGGATCTCCTGGGGGACCGCCAAGACCGAGGACGTCGTCGTCCTGCGCGGCGCGCTCGAGAGCCCGACCGTGATCGAGGTCGACCTGGACGACATCATCGACGGGGAGGCGAAGGACGTCTACCTCCGCCCCGGCGACATCGTCGTCCTGCCGCCCAAGCGCGTGACGGTCGTCGCCCGCTACGTAATCCAGCTCCTCGCCCCGATCACGTCGATCACCGGGGCCGCCCAGCAGGCCGCCGGCACGGCCGTCGGAGCGCCGTAGCCACGCCCGGCGCGCGTCGCCGGGGCTCGCCCTTTTCCGCCCCGCGCGGTAATCTCTACGGGCCATGAGCCAAGAAGGCGACTCCGACCCGATCCGCGGCGGACGCGTGCTCATCACGGGCGGCGCCGGTCTCATCGGCTCGAACATCGCCGACCGCTGCGTCCGGGCGCAGGCCGCCGAGGTCGTCATCTTCGACACGATCGCCAGCAACACGGCGAAGAGCCTCGAGCTCTCGACCCCGACGACGAAGGTCACGGCCCTCTACGGCGACCCGCGGAACCGGGAGGCGCTCGCGAAGACGGTCGAGGGGATCGACGTCGTCTTCCACCAGACGGCCGTCCGCGTGAGCCAGTGCGCGGACAACCCGCGCCTCGCCGTCGAGGTCATGGTCGACGGCACGCTCAACCTCCTCGAGGCCGCCGTCAAGGCCAAGGTGAAGAAGGTGATCGTCGCGTCGTCGGCCGCGATCTACGGCGACGCGGACATGCTGCCGACGGCCGAGCGTCACCACCCCTACAACAACCGCACGCTCTACGGGGCCTGCAAGCTCTTCTGCGAGCAGCTCCTCCGCACCTTCTACGACACCTACGGCCTCGACTACGTCGCCCTCCGCTACTACAACGTCTACGGCCCGCGCATGGGGACGATCGGGGCGGACGTGCACATCATGATCCGCTGGATGGAGCGGATCGCCGAGGGCCGGCCGCCCAACATCCACGGCGACGGCAAGGAGACGCTCGACTTCGTCCACGTCGACGACGTCGCCCGCGCCAACGTGATCGCCGCCCGCTCGACGATCACCGACGAGGCCTTCAACATCGGCAGCGGCGTCGAGACGAGCCTCGACGACCTGGCGAAGCTCCTGCTCCGCGTCATGGGCTCGCCGCTCAGGCCCGAGTACCTGCCGGAGCGCAAGCGCCGGAACGTCCGGCGCCGCCTCGCCGAGACGACGAAGGCGCGGGAGCTGCTCGGCTTCGAGGCCGTGATCCCGCTCGAGGAGGGGCTCCGCGAGCTGGTCGCCTGGTGGCGGGACCAGCGCCGCTGGACGAAGCGCTCATGAGGCTCGTCAAGCTCGCCATCGCGAACACGGACCCGACCGTCGGCGCCGTGCGCTCGAACGTCGACCGGGCGATCCGCCTGGCCCGCGCCATGGCCGACGAGCACGTGACCGTCGGCGCCTTCCCGGAGCAGGCGATCGGCGGCTACCCGCCCGAGGACCTGATCCAGTGGCGCGCCTTCGTCGCCGCCCAGCGCTCGGAGCTCGAGCGCTTCGCCCGCGAGACGGCGAAGCTCCCGACCGTCCACGTCATCGGCCTCGCCGTCGCGGTCGGGGGCGAGCTCTTCAACTGCGCCGCCGTCGTCCACCGCGGGGCGATCCTCGGCTTCGTCCCGAAGGAGAAGCTCCCGACCTACAACGTCTTCTACGAGGCCCGCACGTTCTCGCGCGGCGGCCCGGGGCTCGAGCTCGACGCCGGCGGCGTCCCGCTCGGCGACCGGATCTTCGCTTTCGATTTCGGAAAACTATCGGTCGAGGTCTGCGAGGACGGCTGGTCGCCGGACGGCCCGATGCGGCGGCGCTGCTACGCCGGCGCCGAGATCGTCGTCAACGTGTCGGCGTCGCCGTTCCGCGTCGGGGTCGTCGCCACGCGCCGGGAGATGCTCGCGACCCGGTCGGCCGACAACCAGGCGACGCTCGTCTACGCGAACCTGGTCGGCGCCCAGGACGGGCTCATCTTCGACGGCGGCGGCTACGTCTTCCAGAACGGCCGCCTCGTCGTCGATGCGCCGCGTTTCCGCGAGGGGTGGGCGGCCGGGGTCGTCGACCTCGACCGCACGCAGCGCCTGCGCATGGAGAACACGACCTGGCGCTTCGACTGCGAGGCCGCGCGCGCTTCCGCCCCGCGCGTCCCGGAGGTCCGCGGCGAGGGGAAGACGGCGGACCGCGCCCGCCTCGCCTACCCGGCGCCGGCGGGCGGCAGCTTCTTCCTCCCGCCGCCCGGCACGCCCGGCCGCGGCGCGCGCGAGGAGGTCCTCGACGACCTCTACGAGGCGCTCGCCCTCGGCGTCCAGAGCTACTTCGAGAAGACGGGCGCGTTCCGCTCGTTCGGGATCGCGCTCTCGGGCGGCCGCGACTCGCTCCTGACCCTCCTCGTCGCCTGGCGCGCCGCGGAGCGGCACTTCGAGAAGGAGGGCCTCGAGGGCGAGGCGTTCGCCGCCGCCGTCCGCGGCTCGATCGCGGCCTTCTACATGCCGAGCCGGTTCTCGAGCGAGGGGACGCAGAGCGCGGCCGCCACGATCTGCGCCGATCTCGGGATCTCGTTCCGGGTCGTGCCCATCGAGGAGGCGTTCGGCCGCGAGCTCGACGTCACGAGGACCATGCTCGGGGAGGGGAAGGAGCCGACCGAGCTCACGCGCCAGAACATCCAGGCGCGCCTCCGCGGCCAGCGCATGTGGAACTGGTCGAACAGCTCGGGCGCCCTCTTCCTCCAGACCGGCAACATGAGCGAGAAGTCGGTCGGCTACACGACCATGGGCGGCGACCTCGAGGGGGCGCTGTCCGTCATCGCGAACGTCCCCAAGACCGTCGTCATCGCGCTCCTCGAACGGCTCCGCGAGCGGTTCGGCTTCGGCGGGATCGCCGCCACCCTCGGGACGACCGCCGGCCCGGAGCTCGCCGCCGACCAGGCCGGCGAGGACGAGCTCATGCCGTTCCCGATCCTGGACGCGTGCCTCCACCTGTACGCGGGCGAGAAGCTCGCGCCGGACGAGGTCGCGCGGGCGCTGCCGGCGCTCTTCCCGGAGGTCGACCCGGAGAAGCTCCGCGCCCACGCCGAGCGCTTCGCGACCCTCTTCACCCGCTCGATCTACAAGTGGGTGCAGGCGCCGCTGTCGCTGCACGTGGGGTCGCTGGACCTGGAACGGGAGAGGGCGCTGCAGCTGCCGGTGGTTCAGAGGAACGAGTGGCGAGGAGAGACGGAGCGGGAGAGGAAGGAGCGGCCGCCGCGCTAGGCGGCCGCTCCGGATCGATCGCGCCTTACCGCCCGCCGCGCCGGCCGAGCTCGACCGTCACGTTGAACGGCTTGCCGTCGCGGAGCAGCTCCACATCGACCTTGTCGCCCGCCTTGCGGTCCTGGATGAGGGCGATCAGCTCCTCCCCGCTCCCGACGGCCGTGCCGCCGAAGCGGAGGAGGACGTCGCCGGCCTTGATCCCGGCCTTGGCGGCCGCCGTGTCCTCGATCACCGCCGAGACCGAGACGCCGCCCGTGTCGCCCTCGACCGCGCCCCCGATCTGGATCCCGAGGAACGCCGAGTCCGCCGACGGCCGCGGGTCGGGCATCGGGTCGAGCTTGAGCGCGATCGGCACCTCGTCGCTCGTCGTCCCGCTCCCGTCCCCGCTCGTGAGCGCCCGCTTGACGAAGACCTGGACCGTCTCGCCCGCCGGGAGCGTGCCGATGATCCCGAGCACGCGCGCCGGGACGCGCGTGTCGTGCCCGGCGATGCGGACGATGCGGTCGCCCGTGCGCAGCCCGGCGCGGTACGCGGCGGTCGAGTCGCCGACGCGCGAGACGACGACGCCGTCCGCATCCTCGACCTCCGTGCGGAAGGACACGCCCGCGAGGTGCCCGTGCCGGACGGTCCCGCCCTCCTTGAGCTTCGGCAGGAACGACTGGATCTGGTTCGCGGGGATCGCGTAGCCGACGCCCGTGTTCATGCGGTTCCCGAACCGCACGGCCACGCGCCCGTTGATCCCTATGACCTCGCCCTTCAAGTTGAGGAGCGGGCCGCCCGAGTTCCCCGGGTTGATCGGCGCGTCGGTCTGGATCGCGTCCGAGTAGCTGTCCTGGTACGTGTGCGTGGCGCTGACGATGCCGAGGGTGACGGTCGGGTGGGCGTCGCGCGCGAACCCGTACGGGTTCCCGAGCGCGATCGCCAGGTCCCCGATCCGCACGGCGTCGCTGTCGCCGAGCGGCGCGTAGGGAAGCTGGCCCTCGAACCGCTCCGCCTTCAAGAGCGCGATGTCCCCCCGCGGGTCCTGGCCGATGAGCTTCGCCCGGAGCGGGATCCCGCCCGGACGGCGGACCCACCAGGTGTCGCCGATCCCGCGGCCGGCGATCACGTGGTGGTTCGTCAGGATCCAGCCGTCGGGCGTGAAGATGACGCCCGAGCCGCCGCCGATGACGACGTACGCCGGGCTCACCTTGGCGACGGTCGCCTCGATGTCGCGCTCGATCTTCTTCGCCCGCTCGAGGGCGCTCGAGGACTCCTGCGCGAACGCCGGGGCGGCGACGAGCGCGACGCCGAGCCCCGCGACGCGAAGCAGCTTACTCACCATCGGTGCGCTCCCCCAGAACCACGGTCATCTCCTTGCTGGCCCCGTCGCGCTCGACCATGAGCTTCACCGGGTCGCCCGGCTCCTTCGACGCAAGCACCTCCGAGAGCCCGAAGAAATCGACGATCTGGACGCCCTCGATCGAGCGGATGATGTCCCCGTCCTTCAAGCCCGCCTTCTCGGCCGCGCTGCCCTCGACGACCTTCGCGAGCTGCACGCCCGGCGGGTCGAGCAGCTCCTTGCCGCCCTGGACGCCCAGGAACGGCCGCTTGGCGCGCGGGACGCCGCGTCCGGCGACGAGCGCCGGCAGCGACGACTTGATCTTCGAGACCGGGGCCGCGAAGCCGACGCCCGAGTTGATCCCGTTCTGGGTCGTCGGGCGCGTCGCGATGCCGAGGAGCCGGCCGTCGATGTCGACGATCGCCCCTCCCGTGTTGGCGAGGTTGATCGCCGCGTCGACCTGGAGCGCCGAGCCGCGGAAGCGGTCGACGGCGCTCACGATCCCCGTGTTGACGCTCGTCCCGCCGCCCGGCGCGCGGGCGACGAGGACGCAGAGCTGGCCGACGCGCGCCGGCCCGTCGGCGAGGCGCGCCGCCTCGACCTGGACCGGCGAGCCATCGCCCTCGATCTTGAGGAGGGCCAGGTCGAGGGCCTCGTCCTTCCCGAGGAGCTTCGCCGCGTAGGCGCCGCCGTCCGGGAGGACGACGCTGAAGCTCTTCCCGGCGAGCACCGCCCAGGCGCTCGTCGCGACGTAGCCCTTGGCGTCCACGATGACGCCCGTCACGGGCCCCTCGGGGCGGGCGAGGTAGTTCGGGCCGTCGCCCTTCTCGCCCGCCTTCTCGAGGTCGGCGCGCTCGCGCTCGACGACGATCTGGACGACGGCCGGCGCGACCTGGTCGGCCGCGTGGATGTACGCCTCCTCGAGCGCCGCGAGGTCGCCGAGGCCGCCCGCCTCCTGGGCGCGCGCGGCGCCCGCGGAGAGCGGGACGAACGCAAGGGACGCGGCGAGAAGACCGCGCGCCGCCACGTCCCGCAGGTTCCATGTCTGCATGACGATCACGTTTCGAGAACCTCCCCGCCTACCGCTGCGGCCGCGCGGCGAGGGTGACCTCGACGGTCTTCTTCCCCTCGGCGCCGCGGTTGACGACGACCTTGACCTTCTCGCCCGCGCGCCGGCCCCGCATGGCCTCCTGGAGCGCGCCGAGCGAGTCGACCGCGTTGCCGGCGATCTCGACGATCGTGTCGCCCGCCTTGAGGCCCGCCTTCTCGGCCGGGGTGCCCTCGATGACGCGGGCGATCCGCACCCCGCCGTCGTCCTCCTCGAGCTGCACGCCCATGAAGCCGGGCTCGCCGCCCTCGGGACGGGGGGTCGGGGTCGGCGTGGGAGCCGGCGTCGGCGCCGGCGCCGGCCCCGCGCCCGGCCGCGGCAGGTCGCGCGGCCGCGCCGCGAGCTTCGTCTTCACCCAGGTGGGCTTCTTGTCCCCGCGGACGACCTCGAGCTGGACCTCGTCGCCGGCGGCGGCCGCGGCCATGGCCCCGGTGAAGTTGTCCATGTCGAGGCCCTGGACGGTGCGGTCGCCGACCTTGATCGCCGTGATGAGGTCGCCCTTCTGGAGCCCGCCCTTCTCGGCCGGCGAGCCCGGGACGAGGTTGTCGACCAGGAGGCCCTTGCCGTCGTCGCCCTCGCGCAGGTAGGCGCCGAGGAAGCCCGGCTCCTTCCCCGCGGGAGCCGGCGCCGGCGCGGGCGCCGGCCGCGGGGCCTGCGAGCCCTCCTCGGGGCGCTTGCCGAGCTCGACCTTGAGCTCGCGCTTCCAGCCCTCGCGCTCGACCGTGAGCTCGAGGCCCGTCCCCGGCGGCTTCGTCAGGTAGTCGCGCGCCTTCTCGATCGTCATGCCCGGCGCCTCGAGCGCGCCGCGCGTGCCGGCCGCGGCGAGCCGCACGAGCACGTCGCCCTTCTTGAGACCGGCCTTGGCGGCCGGCGAGTCGGGGACGACGTCCGTCACCTCGAGCTTGCCGTCCTTCTCGGCCAGGAAGACGCCGAGGAACCCGCGCACGGGCTCGGGCTTGGGCTCGGGCTTCGGCTCCGGCTTGGGCTCGGGCTTCGGCTCCGGCTTGCGCGCCTCGGGCTTCGGCGTGGCCGCCCCGGGCTGCCCGCCGAGCTTGACCTTGACCTCCTTCTGCCAGCCCTCGCGCTCGACCAGGAGACCGAGCCCATCGCCGGGCTTCTTCTTCTCCATGAGCGAGGCGAAGGCGTCGACGGACTCGAGCTTCTTGCCGTCGGCCTGGACGACGACGTCGCCCTTCTTGAGACCGGCCTTGGCGGCGGGGCCATCCGGGACGAGCTCCTCGACCGCCAGGCCGCCCTTCTCGCCGGGGACGAGGTAGACGCCGAGGAACGCCCTCTCGGCCGGCGTCGCGGCCGTGGTCGGCTCGTCGGGCGCGGCCGCGGCGACGAGGTCGACGCCGCGCTTCCAGCCCTCGCGCTCGACCTCGAACGCGAGCTTGTCGCCCGCCTTCAGGCCCTTGAGCTTCGCCCCGAGGTCCTTGCCGCTCTTCACGGGCTTGCCGTTCAGGCCGACGACCTTGTCGCCCGCCTTGATCCCGGCCTTGGCCGCCGGCGAGCCGTCCTGGACCTTCTCGACCTTGGCGCCGCCCGGCGTGTCGTCGTCGTCGTAGAAGTAGAGCCCGACGACGCCGCGCTTCTCGTCCGGCGCGTTCGACGCCGGCGACGCCTCGGGGGTCGCGGGGGCGGCAGGGGCCGCGCCGTCCGCGCGCACGATCGTCGTGTGGGCCTCGAGGAGGCCGAGGGCGGAGTCGATGGGAACGGCGAGGCCGAGCCAGCGGTCGTCGCGGTAGGAGGGCGAGACGATCCCGACCACGCGGCCGCGCGCGTCGACGAGCGGGCCGCCGAAGCTGCCCGGGTTGACGGCGGCGTCGGTCTCGATCGCGTAGACGCCGTCGCGGCCCGGCTTGCCGGGCATGGGGTAGACGGCGCTGACGACGCCGATGCTCATGGCCGGGATGCCGTCGCGCTCGAGCGTCCCGAAGGGGTTGCCGAACGTGGCGACGATCTGGCCGCGGCGCAGCGCCTTCATCCCGGGGCCGAACACGGCGACCGGGAGGCCGTCCTTGCCCTCGACCTTGAGGAGGACGAGGCCCGTCTTCTCGTCGCGCGCGACCTCCTTGGCCTTGCGCTTGCCGCCGCCCTTGAACGTCACGTCGACCGAGCGCACGCGCGCCGGCACGACCCAGGCGGACGTGATGACGTGGCCCTCGGCGTCGACGATCACGCCCGATCCCGAGCGGCCGCCGCCGCGGACCCCGCCGGTCCTGGCCTCGATGCCGACGACGCTCGGACCGACGCGCTCGGCGAGCCGCGTGAGCTCGCTCTCGACGGCCCCCGCCCCCGCCCCGGCGGCGGCGCCGGGAGCGGCGTCGTCGGCGATGGCGCCCTGCGGCGCGACGGCGAAGGCGGACGCGAACGCTACCGCGGATGCGAGCTTCGCGAGGCTCGTCCCCCAGTGCTTCCCCATGGACGTGTTCCCTCCGTGAAGAGCGGACTGCATACGGCTTACGGCATGATGGTTCGTTTCTGAATACCCCATCTACGGCGGGAGGACAAGCGGCGTTTGGGGGCTTCGTCCCCCGGTCCCCGTTCCCCGGAGAACGCGCGGGGAGCGGGGAGCGGGGAGCGGGGAGCCGCGGAGCGGGAGCGGCGGCGGGGACCGGGACCGGGGACCGTCTACGGTTCGCCGACGTGCTCCCACCACTCTCCGCGGTAGCGCCAGTCCTTGTCGACCTTGATCGGGTGGTCGCGCTTGCTGCGCCACTCGGTCTCGACCATGTCGCTCTGGGGCCCGACGCCGAGGCCCGTGGCGGCGCTCACCCCGACGACCGCGGTGCTCCCGGTGAGGGCGACGGCGTAGCAGCCGCTCAGGGCGGCGACCGAGCTGACGGCGAGGACGAGCACGACGAACCGCCTCTTCATGGGCATCCCCCCTTTCGTGCGTTCGACCCTTCGGCTCGCCCGCTCCGCGGGCTCGCTCCGGGCGATCGGGGCCCCCTCCGGGCGCCACCTCGTGGATTATACGACACGGTCTAGATCTCGACCTTGACCTCGTCCCCGACCACCTCGACCCGGTACTTCGCGACCTGCGCCGCCGGGTTGAAGGTGCAGACCCCGGTCGTGACGTCGTACTGCCAGCCGTGCCAGGGACATGTGACGATCTTGCCCTCGAGCTCCCCCTCGCCGAGCGGGCCGCCCTTGTGGCAGCAGACGTTGTCGATCGCGTGGAGCTCGCCGTCGCAGTTGAAGAGCGCGATCTGCTTGCCCTCGGCCTCGACGACCATGCCGCGCCCGGGTCCGAGGGCGCCCTTCTTCGCGACCGTCACGATCTTTCCCATGTCGGCTCCCCTCCTCGCCACGCCCCGGCCCGACCGGATCCCGACCTCGACCCGGCGTCCCGGGCTGCCCCGCGCGACCACCCGGCGGGCGCGAATCGTAGCGATGCGTCGCCCGGCCTGTCAAGCGACGCGCGGCCCCGCCGCCCGCGTCGCCCCCTCGCCCGCCCCGCTCTTGTGGTAGAAGTTCTCTCGGTGGAACGCCTAGCGCCGCCGCGGCCCCCGCCCGGGTCACGTTGCACCTTGCCAAATCCAAGAGTAGAATGACATATGCGTCTGGCCCGAGGGAAGTGATGGCGTCGGAGCCCATGGCTCACTCCGTTCAGACCAAGCCGTCTGCAGGGACGGTAATCCCGAATCTCATCGTCACTTCCGACGTTCACGGCGATAAGGTCATCCCCCTGTCCAAGGGGAGCCTGACGATCGGGCGGTCGATCGACTGCGACGTCGTCCTCGTCGACCGGAAGGTCTCGAACATCCACGCCGAGGTCGTGCGCCAGGGCGCGGTCCACGTCATCAAGGACCTGAGCAGCACGAACGGCACGTTCGTCGAGGGCAACCGCGTCACCGAGGCGGTCCTCAACCTCGGCGACGAGATCACGGTGGGCTCGACGCTCATCGTCTTCACGGACAAGAGCTCGTTCGAGAAGACGGCGAAGATCGTCCTCGGGCCGGACCCGCTCCCGCCGCCGGGCGTGTCGGCGGGGCGCATGCTCGAGATCCCGCTCGTCGACATCGAGAAGAAGTTCTTCCAGTCGGTCGGCCAGGACCACGCGCCGCTCGACGTCACCCAGAAGCTCAACATCCTCTACAAGCTCTCGAGCCAGATCAACGCGATCCTCGAGGTCGACGAGCTGCTCGAGAGCGTCATGGACCTGATCCTCGAGGTCATCTCCTGCGACCGGGCCTTCATCATCCTCGTCGAGAAGGGCGGCAAGCTCGTCCCCAAGGTGATCCGCAAGCGGGCGGGCCTGAAGGACCACAAGGGCCTCTCGATCAGCGGCACGATCCTCACCCAGGTCCTGCGCGAGGGGAAGGCGATCATCACGCAGGACGCGATGGACGACTCGCGCTTCAACGGCGGCGACTCGATCGTCTTCTACTCGATCCGCTCGGCGCTCTCCGTGCCGCTCAAGGTGAAGGAGACGATCCTAGGCGTCGTCCACCTCGACAAGATGACGGCCTCGCAGCCGTTCAAGGAGGAGGACCTCCAGCTCCTCGCCCTCATCTGCAACCAGGCGGCCGTGAACCTCGCGAACGCGAAGCTCTTCGAGGAGGTCCGGCTCGCGAACCAGGAGCTCCGCAAGGCGAAGGAGGAGATCCTCCGCTGGAACATCGAGCTCGAGCAGAAGGTCGAGGAGCGGACGAGCGAGATCACGAAGCAGAGCGAGGAGATCCGGCGCCTGAACGAGCAGAAGGACGACCTCATGGGCATGGTCGCGCACGACCTGCGCACGCCCATCACGTCGATCCTCGGCTTCGCCGACGTGATCCTCCAGCACCTCGACATGAGCGCCGGTCCCGACCGCATCCGCGAGGACACGCAGGTCATCGTCCGGATCGCGTCGGAGATGAACGAGCTCCTGAACGACCTCCTCGACGTCGCCAAGATCGAGTCGGGGAAGATCGAGATCCAGCGGCAGCTGAAGCCGCTCGACGACACGCTCCTCGAGTGCTACCAGACGTACGTCTTCCTCGGCGAGTCGAAGGGCCTGAAGCTCGAGCTCGACCTGGAGCCGGGGCTCCCGCCCGTGCCGCACGACCCGAAGCGCATGGCGCAGGTCCTGAACAACCTCCTTCACAACGCCGTCAAGTTCTCCCGCCCCGGCGACCGGATCACCGTCGCCGCCCGGGTCGGCGAGGATGCGGTCGAGATCAGCGTCGTCGACACGGGCCAGGGCATCGCGCCCGAGGACATGGGCCGCATCTTCCGCCGCTACGAGCAGGTCGGCAGCACGCCGACGCGCGGCGAGAAGGGCACGGGTCTCGGCCTCGCCATCGCCAAGAAGCTCGTCGAGCTGCACGACGGGCGGATCTGGGTGGAGTCGCAGCGCGGGCTCGGTTCCCGCTTCGCGTTCACGCTGCCGCTCGTCTAGCCCGCCCGGCCGATAGCCCTCCCGGCCGACCCCGCCTTCCGCCCTGGCCGTGGCGGCTGCGGCCCGGCCGGTCGCGGGCGGGGTGCGCCGCCGGCCCGCCCTCAGGCCCCGACGACGAGCTGCTTCTCGAGCAGGTGCTCGAGCGCCAGGACGGAGGCGCCGGCGTCGAAGGAGCGGACCTCGCGGACGATCGCGACCGCGCGCCGGGGGGCGGCGAGCCACTCCGCAAAGAGCTCCGGCCACGGGGCCGTCGAGTCGCCGGCGACCGCGCAGTTCATGCCCTCGAGCGCCAGCCGGCGCAGGTGCGTCAGCTCGGCCGGGTCGAACGTCGGGGAAGCGGCGGCGTCGAGCAGGGCCGCGAGCAGGACGGCGGCCTGGAAGGCAACGCGCCGCTCCGGCTCCGCCCCCGCTTCGCCGGCGGCCACGGGCGCGCCGGCGGCGGTACCGGCGGCGCCCCGGTCCAGCCAGCGGAGGGACTGGACGCTGACGCGCGCGTCGAACTCGACCGAGCCGGCGAGGCCGTCGAAGCCCGGCAGGCGCCGCGCCCTCGCCCAGGCCTGGCGCCAGACGGCCAGGAAGACCCGGAGGCCGGCTTGATCCGCGGGCGCGACGTCCGCCGGGATGCGGACCTCGTCCTCCCGGCCGGCGCCGGCCGCGGCCACGGCGACGGCGGTCGCGACCTCGAGGATCCGCCCGCCGCGACGCCCGACGCCGAGGTCGTCCAGCAGGCCGAGGGCGGCGACGAAGAGGGTCTTCGCCCATGTCATTGGACTCGTAGACGCAGGGGCGAGCGGCCGGTGTCGCCCGGCGACGCCCCGGTGTCCACCGGCGGACGTCACCCCGCCGCCCGGCGACAACCGGGCGACGACCGCGGACGCGGGGCCGCCCGGTCAGGTCAGGGCACGCGGCCGCCCGTCGCCCGGGCCTTCTCGTCGGCCTTCTTCGCGTCGGCGACGATCGAGTCGGCGGCCTTCCCGCTGATCATGTAGGTCGGCGTGACGATGAAGAAGCCCGGGATCTCGGGGAAGACGGACGCGTCGACAATCCGCAACCCCTTGGTCCCGTGAACCTTGAAGTTCGAGTCGACGACCGCGTTCGGGTCGCTCGCCGGGCCGATCGGGGCGGTCCCGCAGGCGTGGTGCCCCCAGGCGCCGTTCTTCACGAACTCCTCGATCTCCTCGCGGGTGTCGACGTCCTTGCCGGGGAGGATCTCGGCCTCGACGCCGCCCTGGCGCTTGACGATGTCGCGGACGATCTCGACGCCCTTGACGACGCCGGCGAGGTCGCTGCCGTCCTTGTCCGTGCCCTCGTCGAAGTAGCGGAAGTTGATCTCGGGCTTGTCGCGCGGGTCCGCGGACTTGAGCTTGACCGTGCCGCCCTTGTTGTCCGTGTGCGCCTTCAGGATCACCCACGAGAAGAGGTCGTCGCGCTTCGTCGCGTCGTCCGAGTAGCCGGGGTAATAGCCGCGGAAGCTGCCGGGGACGCCGAAGATGTAAAGGTCCGGGTCCTTCAGGCTCGGGTCCGACTTCTTGACGAGGGCGACGGCGACGCCGTTCGTCCCGTAGATCCCGCGGCCCTTCAGCCACTCGCGGAACGCCGGGTCGGACTCGTCGGCCGCGAACTTCGCCCCCTTCAGGAGGTCGAAGCTCTTCTTCATGTCGGTGACGACGCTCACCTCGTAGCGGTCCTGGAGGTTCTTGCCGACGCCCGGACGGTCGAGCTTCACGGGGATCCCGTGCTTCTCGAGCTGCTCCTTCGGCCCGATGCCGGAGAGCATGAGGAGCTGCGGCGTGTTGAAGGCGCCGGCGGCGAGGATCACCTCGCGCTTCGCCTTGACCACGTACTTCTGCGGCTCGGCGCCCGGGGCACCCGCGCCGGCCGTCCCGGCGGCCGCGCCGCCCGTCTTGCCGTAGAGGCCCTCGCCCTGCATGAACTCGATCCCGGTCGCCCGGTCGCCGTCGAAGACGACCTTGTTCGCGAGCGCGCCCGTGCGGAGGTGCAGGCGGTCCGGGTGCTCCTCCTTCACGGCGAGCAGGTAGTCGCGCGGCCCCGTGCGCCGGCCGTCCTTGACGGCGAGCGGCGTGAAGCTGATCCCCTCCTTCGTCTCCTGGCCCCTCGCGTTCGGGTCGAAGAGGGTCTTCAGCCGCGCGACGAACTCGAGCGGCGACTTCGACGTGTCGTAGGCGTGGGACACCGCCGCCCGCAGGTTGTCGACGAGGCTCTCGTCCTTCGCCGCCGCCGCCAGGAACCCCGGCCCCGGCCGGCTCGTCGTGAGCCAGCCGTCGAAGCCGTGCCCGCTCTTCTCCTCGATCTTCTTCTTGATCGAGTCGAGGCCGAGCTTGTCGGCGAGCGTGTACAGGGCCTTGAGGAACGGCCGGTACTCGTTCTTCTCGAGCTTCCGCAGGTACTGGTCCATGTTGGCGGCCTTCCAGGACGGGTCGCCCGTGAGCTTCGCGATCTCGTCCCAGTCGCTCGCATGCGGAGCGACGGCGATCATGGCGTTCACCGCCGTGCTGCCGCCCAGGGTCCAGCCGCGCGGGTAGAGGACGCCGCCCTTGTCGGGCCGGTAGTTCGGGTCCTTCTTCTGGCGCTCCTCGTCCTCGTAGTGGCGGACGAAGTAGTCCATGGAGACCGTCTTGTCCTCGGACGCCTTGGCGTGGAGGGCGGGCACGTCGTCGACCTTCGTCTTGTCGCCGGTCCCGCCGGCCTCGAGGACGAGCACCTTGTAGCCCGCCTTGGCGAGGTTCGCGGCCAGCGGCCCGCCGCCCGCGCCCGAGCCGACGATGACGTAGTCGTACTCCTCCTCGACGACCGTCGGCGGCTTCTCGCCGACGCGGGCGGCGGCCGCGGCGCCGGCCGCCGACGTCTTCGGGCGCGAGGCCGACTCGAGCCTGGCGGCGAACGGGTCCATCCCGGCGCGGCCGACGGACGGGCCGCCGGCCGCGGCGCGGGCGAGCGCCTCGGCGGCGGGCGGGACGGCGGTCCCGGCGCCGGCGCCGGCGCCGGCGGCCGCCGGCTTCGCCGGCTGCGTCTCGGTCCTCGGGCCCTCGACCGGTCCCTGGGGAGGAAGTCCGCGGATGCCGCTCATGAAGAGCCTCCGTGCGCGTCTCCCGGCGTCGTCGGGCCGGGAGATCCTTCGGGCGCCGATGATACCGCGCGATGCGGGGAACTCCAACGGGCGTTTGCTTTTCGCGGGCCGGCGCGGTATAGAGCGACACGATGAGTCCCGTGAGAGGCGCGAAAGCCACGCTGCTTGCGCTCCCGGGCGCCGCGATCGCGGCGGGCGTCGCCCTCCTCGCCACCCTCGTCGACGCCGGTCCCCCGCCCCCGCCCCCGCCGCCCCCGCCCCCGCCGCCCGCCGTCGCGCCCGGGAAGTACTTCGGCGCCTCGTCGTGCACGGGCGCGGCCTGCCACTCGTCCTCGGAGCCGCGCAAGGACCCGCCCTACCTCCAGGAGCACATCACCTGGTCGGCGGTCAACCCCGAGACGAACGCCTCCGTCGACCGGCACAACTACGCCTTCACGCGCCTCGTCGCCGACGAGCGGTCGGCCGGGATCATGAAGGCCCTGAACGTCGCCGAGGGCACGACGGGCCTCGCCGACGCGAGCGACCGCTGCCTCTCGTGCCACGGCGTCTCCGTCCACGACTACGGGATCGGCGCCCGCAACCCGGGCGTCGGCGTCGCGACCCGCAAGGAGCTCCAGGGCGGCCGCTACTCGAACGAGGACGGGGTGAGCTGCGACGGCTGCCACGGCCCGGCCGAGAAGTGGCTGCGCCCGCACACCGAGCGCGGCTGGACGGCGCGGAAGTGGAAGGAGCTCGGGAGCGACAAGCTCTACGACGACTTCGGGCTCTACTACAGCAAGGACCTCGTCCTCTGGGCGCGCCAGTGCGTGCGCTGCCACCTGGCGATCGACACGAACCTGATCGACGCCGGGCACCCCGACCTGATCCCCTTCGAGCTCTTCGGCCAGAGCCAGGCCGTCCCGCCCCACTGGCGCGACTACGCGGTTGTCGCCTCGCCCGGAGAGCGCAAGGACCTGCCCGCGCCCGGGGCGTTCCACGGGGTCCGCGTCTGGTGGACGGGCCAGGCCGTGGCGGTCGGCTCGGCGGCGCGCCAGCTCGAGCGCCGGGCCGCCGGAGACACCAAGAAGACGCACGACCGGACGACGCCCGAGCACCTGGCGACCGGCCACGAGCGCCTGCTCGGCCACTGGCTCGTCTTCCGGCACGTCGCCGCCCTCGTCGACCCGAAGGAGGCCGACGCCTTCGCGAAGGACATGGCCGAGCTGAGGACGCTCTTCGCGGCGAGGTCGCCGAAGCCCGAGGCGGTCGGCGCCGTCGCGAAGCGGATCGAGGACCGCGTGAAGCCGCTCGTCCGCCGTCTCGCCGACCGCCCCGCCACGCGCGAGGAGGCGAGGGCGCTCATGCTGAAGATCGCCGGCGACGAGGCCGCCGCCGCGGAGAACCGCCGCACGCGCGAGCAGGCGGCCCTGGGCCTCTACGCCCTCTACGCCTCCTACGCCCAGGCCGTCCCGCCCGAGTCCCCCGACGAGGACCCCGTGCTCCGCGGGATCTACGGCATGTTCGAGGGGTTCGACGAGGTCACCGAGGGCTTCCGCTCGGGCCTCGAGGCCGTCCGCGCGGGCCTGAAGTAGCCGCCCCGCCTGCAGCCCCCGCTTCTGACGGAACCACCTTATAAGGTCGAGAAGGTATGGAGGCCCCGAGTTCATCTCGGGGTGACGCCAGTTCTCCCAATATTTACGCGGATATCCGGCCGATCTCCGCTTCGATGGAGATGACGCGGACTTGAACGATGACCGAGCGCTCAATAGACCTGATTATAGGGATAACGCCTTCTGGGGCGCAACGAGCAGGAGGTCGCCGACATGCGGTTCGAGATCCTCTACACGCTCGAGAAGATGGGCGATGAGAAGGTGCCGGAGTTCTTCGTCACGGAGGCCCTGCGGAGCGGCGACCTCACGTCGCGGACGACGGCCCGGAACGTGCTCTCGACCCCGGGGAACCCGAAGGCGGTCCAGATGCTGAAGGGGATCCTCGAGGCGCGCTAGCCGCCCCCCCGGCGGCCGAAGCTCTACTTCGGCTTCACCTTCGCCCCCGCGCTGATCGAGCGGATGGGCGGCCGCGCGACGGTGAAGGTCGACGCCAGCAGCTCCTTGCTGACGAGCCGCACGGTCACCGACTCGTTCTTCAGGATGTGCGACTTCCCGACCGTGAACGACCCCTGGTAGCAGCCCGGGGCGCTCTCGCTCATGGGCAGCTCCGGAAGCCCGCCGCTCAGGCGGAACGTGGCCCGGGCGCCGCGGTCGCCGATCGCGACGACGACGAGCCGGTCGCCCGGCCCGAGCGCGCCCTGGGAGGAGTGGGCGACGAAGTGGATGCGCGGCGCCTTGGCCGCCGCCCGGACCTCGGCCGACGGGACGAGGCCCTCGACGATCTGGCGGGTGACGTCGTCGGCGAGCTGGCCCAGGACCGAGATCCTCAAGCCCTTGATCGGCTCGACGATGAGAGCGGCGGCGGCGCCCGCCGCGTCGGTCGCGAAGGGGAGCTTCGAGACCCCCGACTGCTCGCTGTCGTGGACCTCGCTCTCGAAGACGATCGACCCCGTGGTCGTCTCGCGCAGCTCGACCTTCAACCCGGCGCTCGCGATCGACTGGACGACGTAGTAGTCCCGGTCCCACTCGAGGACGTGGCCGAAGCAGACGACGTCCGCGCCGAGCGCCTCGCCGAGCCGGCGCGACGAGGCGCGGCGGTCGGCCTTGTACTCGGCCACGACGTCGAGCTTGCGGCGGGCGACGATGCTGTCGACGACGTGGAGGTCGACGACGTCGAGCGGCGTCCGGCGCAGGTTCTCGGCGAAGTTGATCCGCATGATCGTGGCCGCGTTCTGCTTCTCGAGCGTCTCGTCGTTGAGCGCGGGCACGAGGTCGAGGGCGGACGCGAACGGCTTCGACAGGAAGAGGTCGCCGCTCGACGTGTCGATGAAGGGCAGGACGGCGACGCGCAGCGGCACGCGCGGGTCGAAGCCCTCCGCCTTCTTCGACTGCGCGCTCCCGCAGCCCGACGCGCCCGCGGCGGCGGCGACGGCGACGGCGACGGCGAGGAGCAGCGCGGCGCGCGGGCTCTCGGCGGGAGGTCTCATCTCGGGGCTCCTGGGGCCTTGAACCCCGGCAGCTTCTTCAGCGCGCCGTCCTCGGTCGCGTACTTCTTCACGAACTCGCGGACGGTCCCGGAGGGCGGCAGCCCCCAGACCACGAACGGGCCGAGCAGGCCGTTCGCGCCGATGGCGCCGACGGCGTACGCCTTGCTGCCCGCCGGGACCAGGGCCTCGGTCTCCTTCACCTCGAGGAGGAGCGTCGGCACGCGCCGGTCGTCGAGGCCGTAGACGCGGTAGCCGGGCGGCGGCGGCGACGCCCCCTCGGGCGGCGACCACTTGAGGCGCACGATCCCGGCCTTGGCCGACGCCTCGAGCCCGCGCGGCGCGGCCGGCGGGCGGGCGTCGACCCGGATCTCGTCCAGGACCTTCGCCGCCGTGACGCCGAACCGGTCCCGCAGCCGCACCGTCGGCCGGCCCGCGAACCGGTCGCCGCGGGCGACTCGGTACGCCCCGCGGTAGACGCCGGGACGCTCGGCCGCGAGCGGGATCGGGCTCAGGTCGGTGCCGAGCTGGAGCGTCACGTAGAGGTTCGGGTCGGCCTCGACCGTCGCCTCGATGACGTCGCCGGCCGCGAGGGCCTGCGTCGCCGCGGCCCCGCCGCCGCGCACGGCGAGCCTCGCGCTCTTGAGGTTCGGCTGGACGACCTCGGGGACGACGGGCGGTTTCGGGAACGGCTTCACGACCTCGTTCGCGAACTTCTCGGCGAGGCGCACGAAGCCCAGGTCCGAGAAGTTGTCCATCGTCTGCTGGATGCCCTCGACGAGCGCGCCGGTCTGGAGCAGGAGCCCGCCCGTGTCGGCCTCGGTGTGCTCGACGTGCGCGAGCTCCTGGCCCGTGCGCGCGTCGATCAAGGCGATCTTGCCGCCGATCGACAGCCGGTAGAGGACGCCGCCCTTGAAGTCGCCGAGGGCGGTGATCTCGCCGCGGACGAACGCGTCGACCCCGAGCGTCTTCTGGATCTGGGCGAAGCGCGCGGCCGCCGCCTGCTCGGCGGTCTTCACGCCGGACTGCTCGAGGAGCCGGTCCGTGACGTCGAGGTCGAGGTGGAGGTAGGGCAGCGCGCGGAAGCGCCGGTGGAAGGTCTGCCGGATCGCGTCGACCTTCAGGCGGGCGCGCTCGCCGCCCAGGTCCTTGGCGGCCGTGAACGGCAGGACCGCGACCGTCTTCGGCGCCGACTTCTTCAGGAGCTCCTCGTTGACGACGACGTCCGGGCCGCAGCCGGCGCCGGCGAGCGCGAGCGCGCCGATCGCGGCCGCGGCGACGAGGATGACGGCGCCGCCCGGTCTCACGGCTCCTCCTTCGGGGCGCCGGCCGCGATCTCGACCTTCCCGCGCAGGGGCTTGTCGCCGGCGCCGTGCACCTCGAAGTCGAACGCGCCCGGCTCGTGCCCGCAGAGGCACGCGATCTCGCCCGGCGCGAGCGGCGCGACCGTGTAGGTGCCGACCGCGTCGGCGTCGAAGCCCCGGGTGAACGGGCAGCGGAGGTGCGCGAACTGCCGGCCCGGGAAGATCACGGAGATGGCCCGGTCCTCGGTGTCGTTCAGGAAGGCGAGCCCGACCTGGTCGCCCGAGAGCCGGACCGTGCCGCTCGGGACGAGCCCGCTCGCCTTGACGACGACGAGCCGCGTCTCGAGCGACTCCTGGGCCAGCGGCCTCGTGTCGTAGATGAGGTCCGGCCCGCACGCCCCGCCGAGGACGGCGAGCGCGCCCGCGAGCCCCGCGCCGCGCGCCGCCCGCGCGATCCGCGCGATGCGCGCGGCGACAAGCCCGATTCCCATGCGACCCTCCCGTCTCTCCCCGGGGCCCCACGATACTGGCGGGCCCCGAGGGGCGCAACGGGGTGCATCGGGAATCGGCTCGGAGCGTGTGAATCTCTCCGATTCACACGCTCTTCGCCGGTCTTCGTCTTCGGGGGGCTCCGCCCCCCGAACCCCCCCGCCGCCGAGCGCGCGGCAAGGATTTAGCTTCGGCTTCCGCGCGCTCGGCTCAAAGGGTGTGAATCTTTCAGATTCCCACCCTTTTCGCCGGTCTTCGTCTTCGGGGGGCTCCGCCCCCCGAACCCCCCCGCCGCCGAGCGCGCGGCAAG
>Ga0187892_10000592_pt1 | contig 93494 bp, 69 predicted proteins | sample MA1701073metaG_FD_139345 | JGI IMG/M metagenome (GOLD analysis project Ga0187892, IMG submission 139345) | Bio-ooze microbial communities from a basaltic lava cave in the Kipuka Kanohina Cave System on the Island of Hawaii, USA - MA170107-3 metaG ... | reverse complement strand
TTTTCGAAGACGCGATTTTTCCAAGATCAAAATGACCTACCCGTCACAAGAAAACGCAATACAGAGCAAATGTGCGACACGTTTTTCTGAGATCTTCAGGTCGTAGGGTTTTGCAGCAGAATCCCAATTTACCTCTTGACCCCTCTGAGAAGTTCCCCTACGATCTTCCCACCCTGCGATGTTCGTGTTGGCACAACAATATTTGTACCAACACCTATTTGTTTGGGATCCTGAGTCGTTTCACGGTGTGCAAGCTTCACCATGTGAAGTTTCCTAAAGTGAAAGCTAGGGAGCCCACCTGGTTTCCAGGTGCAAATAGAGTGCCTCACGGCAGAGCGGGGTTTTTTGTTTCTACTCGTACCCGCCCCACCGTGCCACGCAACAAATGATGTGGATAAAGGAGCAAGGAAATGACTGGGTGCACGCTGCTTCCTGTCTCAGCTGTGCTGATCCTGCTTGCAGCTAGCCCGGCTTCGTCCCAGGGACAGTGGACAGTATTGTTCGATGGCAAGTCGACCGATGCGTGGCGTGGTTATAGGCGCTCGAGCTTTCCAGACAAGGGCTGGACAATCGATCAAGGTGCTTTGAAGACGGTTGTGGGTGGAGATCATGTCGACTTGATTACGAAACAGAAGTTTCGAAATTTCGAACTGGAAATGGAATGGAAAGTGTCTCCCGGAGGCAACGGGGGCATCTTTTATCGAGCCGGTGAAGAGGATGCGGAAATCTGGCACAACGCACCGGAAATCCAGGTTTTAGACGACCACAAGCACGCTGATGGGAGGAATCCAAAGACCTCAGCAGGCTCTCTTTACGCGCTGATCGCTCCCACTGGCAAAAAACTCCGTCCTGTGGGTGAGTTCAACCAGTTCAGGTTGGTTCTTCGCGGCAATCACGGGGAGCATTGGCTTAATGGAGTCAAGATCGTCGAATACGAGCTCGGAAGCGACTCCCTGGCGGCTCTCATTGCCCAGAGCAAGTTCAAAGATAAACCCAATTTTGCTCGTCTGGCTGAAGGATACATCGGGATTCAGCACCACGGGCAAGAGGTTTGGTATCGGAGTATCCGCGTGCGCAGTTTGCATTAATACCGAAGTTCGGTATTTCTTCAGCCCCAGACTTCCAGGAAAGACTGGCTGGGCCGCCATTGCACCCTCAGTTTTACCGCTGCCTTCCACACTTCGTAGCCTACGAAATATTGTAATTCCTTGATCTGTGGAATATAATCGCGCCTATAGCTGTTAGACGTGCGACCCTGTATTTCCTATCGAAAGACTGCCAGCCTGGGCTAGGTTTCCACCATGTTAACTTCAAGTTCATCTGTTGTGGCGTCAGTGTTGGCCCTTGCGCAGGCTGGTTCCCGGACAAAGGACCGTTCGGTTCTGAAACGATTTAGGAGCCACCATGAATCCCCTTGTTTACTTTGTTCTTGCGGCGGCTGGAGTTTTAATTGTGGTCCTGCTGGCCCTGCAGCTCAAGGCCAGGCAGACATTGAGTTCGCTCAAGGCAGCAGAACGGTCTGCTGAGAAAATTATTGGAGAGTCTCGAAGAGAAGCGGAGAACATCAAGAAGGAAGCGTCGTTAGAGGCCAAGGATAAACTCCTTAGCCTGAGAGCCGAGGTTGAAAAACACACCAGAGATCGAAAGCTGGAGTTACAGAGTCTAGAGAAGCGACTGGGGCAGCGCGAAGAACTGCTGGAGAAGAAGGACCAGGGACTGACCCAGCGTGAACGAGAGTTGGCACAGAAGGAAAAGCGCTTTGGCGAGAAAGAATATACTTTGGCGCTGGATGAGAAAAAGGTCAGGGAACTCATCCACGAACAAAAGAAGCAGCTGGAACTGGTATCTGGAATGACGGGTGAGGAGGCTAAGCGCCAGTTTCTGAAGCAGGTAGAAACCGAAGCACGCCGTGAAGCCGTAACGATCATAAGACGCATTGAAGAAGAGGCTCGCCTGACTGCCCAGGAGCAAGCCAGGGAAGTCATTGCCACCAGCATTCAGCGCTGTGCCGGCGAGCACGTTGTTGAGTCAGCCGTCTCAGTGGTTAATCTGCCTGGCGATGACATGAAGGGCCGCATTATCGGCCGCGAAGGGCGAAATATCAGGGCACTAGAGGTGGCGACGGGCTGCGACCTAATTGTGGATGACACACCGGAGGCTATCATTGTATCCGGATTTGATCCCATTCGGCGTGAAATCGCGCGCATGTCGATCGAGAAGTTGATCGCCGATGGGCGGATCCATCCTGCACGCATCGAGGAAGTCGTCGAGAAGGTTAAGAAAGAGCTTGAGGAAAAGCTTGCGAAAGAAGGAGAAGAAGCCGCGCTTGATGTTGGAATTCCTGACCTCCACCCGGAGATTATCAGGCTCATGGGACGGCTCAAGTATCGAACGAGTTATGGGCAGAATGTGTTGAATCACTCAAAGGAAGTCGCATTTCTGGCAGGAGTGATGGCGGCGGAAGTTCACGCGAATGTCGCGGTGGCCAAACGAGCTGGCTTTCTGCACGATATGGGCAAGGCAATCGATCGGGAAGTGGAAGGGACCCATGTCCAGCTGGGAGTCCAAGTGGCGCGGAAGTGTGGTGAGTCTGAAGCAGTCATTCATGCGATGGAAGCCCATCACTTTGACGTTGACTTCAGAACCGTCGAGGCGCAGCTAGTCCAGGCGGCAGACGCGCTCTCTGCGGCGCGTCCGGGGGCGCGCCGCGAGATCCTGGAGACCTACGTCAAGCGGCTGGAGAAGCTGGAGAATCTGGCCGACTCGTTTGAAGGTGTTTCCAAATGCTATGCGCTACAAGCTGGAAGAGAACTCCGTATCATGGTTGAGAGCGACAAAGTGAGTGATGAACAGGCGTTCTGCCTGACGCGCAACATCGCGCGCAAGATTGAAAACGAACTTCAATACCCAGGTCAAATCAAGGTGACCGTGATCCGAGAGATGCGGGTGGTAGACTACGCTCGGTAGGCTGGGCGAAACGCAACAGCAGTTACCGCGACATGGAGGCAGCGGCGCCGATTGATAGACGCCGAGTTGCCTGGTGAATAGTGACAAGGATGGACAGACTAGGCAGGGCAGAGATCAGACCGCTTTCTAGCTCCTATTGACGCAGGATGGCGGAGGAAAGTGCTGTCTTGATGGTCTCGGCTCTACCGGTCCAGTCCGTCCTTTTTTTGTGCATTCCTGCTTATGAAGATACTTTTCATTGGCGACGTCGTGGGTCGTCCGGGAAGAGACGCGCTGCGGAATCACCTGGGACACATTCTGGAGTCTCGAAGTGTGGATTTGTGCATCGCCAATGCCGAGAATTCAGCCGCCGGCAATGGAATTACTCCTCGGCTTGGGGAGGAATTGCTCTCCCTCAACATTGACGTGCTCACCTCTGGCAACCACGTTTTTGACAAGAAGGAAGTGCTACCCTATTTCGCGCAAGAACCGCGTTTACTCCGGCCGGCAAACTATCCACCCAGCGCACCCGGGAAGGGAATGCTTTTGGGGAGAACGCGCGGCGGCGTGCCCTTCGCAGTGATTAACCTGCAGGGGCGAGTGTTCATGCCCTCGATTGACTGCCCTTTCAGAAGTTGCGAGAACTTGCTCGCTTCGCTAGCGCCTGAGGTCAAAGTCATCTTTGTCGACTTTCATGCTGAGGCGACCGCGGAGAAGCAGGCCATGGGCTGGCACCTCGACGGCAAAGTCTCGGCAATTGTCGGGACTCATACCCATGTTCCTACTGCCGACGAACAAGTGCTGCCGCTCGGGACAGCCTATATCACCGATTCTGGGATGACCGGACCTCACGATTCGATAATCGGCGTCAACAAAGACATCATTCTCCCAAAGTTCATCAGCCAAATGCCGGCCAAGTTTGAAACGGCCACGGGAGACGTTCGCATCAATGCTGTGGAGGTGGAAGTGAATCCGGAAACGGGCAAGGCGTTGGGCATTCAGAGATTCTGTATGAAGGTGGAGGACTAAGGGGCTCAGCGGGCAGGGACGGACACGGGTCCGGGCCAAGAGAAAAGGAACTCATGTTCGATCAGCTTTCTCAAAGACTTCAGAAGATCTTCAAGAACCTCCGTGGCGAAGGCAAGCTGACGGCGGAGAACATTGACGAGGCCCTGAAAGAAATTCGCATCGCACTGCTTGAGGCCGACGTGAATTTTAAGGTCGTCAAACAGTTCATCGAGGCGGTCAAGACGAAGGCAATGGGCCAGGAGGTTTTCACGAGTCTGACTCCAGGCCAGCAAGTGATCAAGATTGTCCGCGATGAACTCGTCGATATGCTGGGCGGCGACTCGGCCAAACTTAATTTCTCGCCGAAGCGCCCCAATGTCTTCCTCATCGTGGGTCTGCAGGGATCAGGCAAAACAACCTCCACAGGCAAACTGGCACGCTGGCTGAACCGCAACGGGCACCGCGCGTACCTGCTCTCCATCGACGTTTACCGCCCTGCGGCACGCGAACAGCTGGCGATTCTCGCCAAGGACTTGGGCGTTCCTGTCTATCCGGGGCTGGGCGCAGAAGACCCCGTCAGGCTGTGCCGCGAGGCTTTGCGCGAGGCGGAAACCTCGGGCTGTGACACTCTTCTTGTCGACACGGCCGGGCGGCTTCACATTGACGAGCAACTCATGCAGGAGCTCAAACAGGTGAAGCAAACGGTGGGCCCGTCAGAAATCCTGTTCGTGGCTGACGCGATGACTGGCCAGGATGCTGTCAAGAGCGCTCTCGAGTTTCACAACCAACTCGGGTTGACCGGTATCATCTTGACCAAGATGGACGGTGACGCACGTGGCGGCGCCGCGCTGTCGATCAAGTCTGTAACGGGCCAGCCCATCAAGTTCGTAGGTGTTGGCGAAAAATCGGATGCCCTGGAGCCGTTCTATCCCGACCGGCTCGTGTCACGCATTTTGGGCATGGGAGATGTCCTTTCACTGATCGAAAAGGCTGAAGAAGCGATCGATCAGGACAAGGCTGCCGAACTGGGAAAGAAGCTTCGCGAGGACTCCTTTACTCTCGAAGATTTCCGCGACCAGCTGCGACAGATGCGCAAACTGGGTCCACTGGAGCAGATTCTCGGGATGCTTCCCCAGATCGGGCCGTTCAAGGACATGAATAAGGTGAAGGTAGACGAAAAGGAACTGCTGCACATCGAGGCAATCATCAACTCCATGACACACAAGGAGAGAGCCCATCACCAAATCATCAATGGAAGCCGCCGAAAGCGCATTGCCCGCGGCAGTGGCACCTCGGTCCAGAAGGTGAACCAGCTACTGAGGCAATATGTGCAGGCACGCAAGATGATGAAGCAAATGAGTAGTGGAATGATGGGCAGGCTGGGGAAAATGAGATTTCCGAATATGGGGTGAACCAAGAGTTTGAATTGTGAAGTGAGCGCAGCGAATTTGAGCGGGAAAAAAGGGGTTCTTGCACCTCCCCGTCTGCCCTTCGATCTTTCTCACCCTTTCTGCGCCAGTTCTCTAACCTTCAAGAGAGGCTCTTCACCGATGTCATTTGGAACCGAGCAGCCTGGAGAGAGAATGAAGCGGCGTTTCTGCATGGCTAAAGCCGCTTCGCGAATGTCAGCGGCGAGGGCATCTTCGGGTTGACTGGCGATTTTCCCCTCATTTAATCCCCCCATCAGCGTTCCTGTAAATTTCTGGCGGGCTTGAGAAAGACCAATGCCGGTTTCGTGGGCCGAGTAGTTCATCGCTTGAACCGGGTAACTGACAAGAATATTCCAATGGGGCCGCCTTCCATGGACGTGGAGTATGTTCAGGTAGCCCTTATCCCTCACGGCGTCGAGGATGATCAGATCGGATTCCCGCACGGCTTTCAGGTAGTCCTCCGGTGACATGACAAAGTTGTCGGCAGCCGCAACAGCCAGGAAGATGCCGGCCGCTCCGGCGTCCAAAGCCAAACGGGCATGGTTGGCTTGAGACTCTGAAATCACGCGCAGGGCTTTTTTCAGGAGTTTTGGGTCCTCATGCCGCAATTGGTCCACCGCCTTTTTTGAAGAGAGCTTCTCGGCCACGGTCCAGGATTGAAAGATGGTTTCGACAAAGGGGGCCTGTCCCTTCAGTTCCTTGTCAATCAGCTTGAGCGCCTTGATCTGCTCAGGGAACGGATTCTTTAGTGGTTGCAGGCGTTCCCAATCTTCTCGGCCCTCCAGTGTCGAAAGTCCTTCAGGAAGAGGGTAAGCAAAGTCGCTCATGACCTTCAGAAGGTCCAGATCAAATTTGCGGTAAAAGGCCATCGTCGCTTCAGCATGCTTCTCTCCGGGCTGCTTCTCCAGGCCAAAGTGGTGCCAGAAGGTGAAGGGCACGCGGTCAACCCGTTCGCCACGCAAGGCGGCTTTGACCCGCTCGGTTTTGGACATCTGCGACTTCGAGGCAAAAACTCCGTGGGGCGCCAACAGTGCGGGTGCAAGAAGCGCTGTCTGCAGGAACTGGCGGCGGCCCGGAATCTGTTGAGTCATTTCTCTGTCCTTTCGGATGGTTTCGCTGTGCGCGTGCGGAGGCTCAGGCTAAAATTTCCTTCAACCTCTGGGCGACGATCCTATGCTCATCTCCCTGCATCATCCAAACTGAGATGAGGATGTCCCTTTCGCCCCGCTGCGAAACGGCAATCGGAGGATCTCCTTCCAGGAGCTGGCGCAAAACTTCCTGGGCCGTCAGCTTCTGACGGCTTTCATCCCACTGGAGCTGAAGGTGGGGAACATGGTTGGCGATCTCAGGAACATGTCTTTCAGCCTGGAGGCTGGGAACCCCTGAGAGCACTCGGATGATGTGCGCCACCCGATCTTCAAGAAGCCTTTGCTCGGCCTCATGGTCCACTTTCAGATAACGCTCCACGGCTGCCAGGAGGCCGGCCATTTCTTCCTTGCCCACTTTCATCCCGCGTCCAATGCCCCCTTGTGGGCTGATGGCTGGAATTCCAGCTTCTATCAAGTCTTTGCGTCCCAGCAAAAGTCCAGAGCACTGGGGACCTAACAAAGCCTTTCCACCGGAGAAGGCAACCAGGTCGAATCCCTGCCGCACCAGAGAGCGAAGCTGTTCAACCGGGGGCAAGTCTGAGGCGGCATCGTTGAACGTGGGAATACCTCGCTCTTTACCTGCTCGAATCCATTCTTCCCGTTTGATCTGACCATCCGGCTCAGCCTTGTTGAGAAAGAACATCATGGCTGTTCGATCGTTGATCGCTTCATCCAGCTGCCGGCGTGTCTCAACCCAGACGATCTTTGCGCCCACCAGCAGCATTTGTGCCTCATAGCCACTCCGATGACTTTTCTGCTGCACAATCTCGTTCCTCATGCCCGCTGTGTCGGGAAGGCGCTGCAATTTTTCCGGGTCGCCCAACGCGACGCAAGCAGCCGTCGCCACGGTAATAGCTGAGGCGCATCCCGCGGTGACCATCGCCGCAGGCACATCCAGCAGTTGGGCGATTCGGGCGCCAACCTTCTTCTGCAACTCTGGCAAAGAGACAAAATGCCGGGAAGCCTCCTCCATCGCCTGGACAACCTCCGGCGGCATGATTGAGCCTCCTAGGACCGTGACGACACCCACGCCGTTAATCACAGGCTTGATTCCGAGCCGCTCATAAATGCCTCTGCTTGCCGAGAAGGACGCGGGAATGGGCACAGCGATTCCCGGCCGAGTCAACAGAGCATCCGAAACAAAGGCTGCTGCGGTGGTTTTGAGGAAACGTCTTCGAGGTCGATTGCTTTCCATAGTCTTGTTCTCCGGGATTCTTTGCAATAGGGCCACCTGCTACCCCGAAGGGGTTGCAGGTCGAGCAGAACGCGATGTCTGCCACTCACGGAGTCCATAGCATGGCGTAGCAGCCTTCCCGAGTCAATGCCGAGCCGCTGGTAGCGCGCTCAACGTGTTGCACGGTGCGATGGGCTCGGTTGTTTCTGTGCAGCTGGTACCGTGAAGGCTTCATGAAAAATGCCGGTGTTTTTCTTAACCAACGCTTGTCTTCCGGCCCACCACCAATTGGTTCAGCCCTAGCAAGAACCGTTCGTAGTTCTCGAGAGCAAACCCGGTTTCGTCAAACAATCGGGCCAGAGCATCATAGTCAAAGAAGCGTTCATGCTCTTCCGCGGCCTCAGGGAAAGTGAGGCCCAAACGGCTTCCCAGCCAGTGCAGTTTGCCTCCTAGTGGAGTTGGCGTGGTCAAAACAAGCCGGCCAGCAGGCTTCAGGACCCGATGAGCTTGCCTCAGAGCGGCTGCTGGGACTTTCAGGTGTTCCAGAAGAGCTGCCATCAGCACCGTGTCGAAGGCCCCGGAAGGAAGAGCGTTGTCATCCTGAGAAATGTCTCCCAACAGAAACTCAGCATGCAGTGACGAACAGGCCAGACGACTCTGAACTTTCGGCAAGCGCTCTTCACTGCGATCCATTAAGACAATGGACTCGACTCCCGGCGGAAGAAAATCAAGGAGTTCCCCGTAGCCGCAACCTGCGTCCAAGACGCTGCGTCCGAGATGCTGTTGAACTCGTGACAGACGGGCATGAGTGAGAAACCTGGAAAGAAGAGGCATCCTGGATTGACGATTCCCACTCCGGGCTTACTTGATAGCCCCGAACGCTGCGAAACAACTGTTCTTATGGAGCACTTCGATGTCGCCGAAACCAGTTGCGCGCAGCAGGTCTAGCTGAAACAGCAGCGGTCGCGGTGAGTCTTCCTGTTCGATGTAGGCGAAGACATGTTCACGATAGTTCTCACCCTTCAAAGTCACCAGATACTCGCCATAGCGCGACCACATCATGGCCTGCACCGAAGGGCTGGAATGATGTACCAGGTCTGACACCCAGAATGATCCACCAGGTTTCAACCCTCGATAGATGGTCTGAAAGACAGAACGCCATTCTTCGTCGCCGCGAAGATGGTGCAGTATCGCGGCAGCCACTACGATGTCGTATTGGTTCTCGTCGCAATGAAAATCCCGGATATCACTCTGGCAAAGGTTCAAGCGCACTGAAGCAGCCGCTGAAATCCTTTCCCTCGCGCGATCCAGCATCGGGCGGCTGAGATCGATGAGCGTGACTTCCTTCAGTGGGAGAACCTGCAGCAGCTTGAGGCTGTAGTTTCCTGCACCGCAGCCAATGTCCAGCAAATCAGTTCCATGAGGACAAACAGCGGCTGCGGCCTTCGCAATGAGGTCCAGAACCAGCGGCGCGTCAATCGTTGCCGACTGGCCCGTTTCGAGGTTTGAGAAGCGCTCGACGTCCTCGTCGAAGCGTTTGCGAATCTGGTCAACGGTTGATTTCATTTTCACGCCAATGTCTGAGGTTGCGGCAATCTGGAGCGAAGAGACCTGAAGCACCCCCATCAGTCGCCCCTAAAACAAATACTTCAACCCAAATTGGATCTGCCGGGCCGGCTCAGCGGCCAGCACTCGTCCGAAGGTTGCGGCATTGTCCACGAAGCTCTCCGGAAGCTTGAAGTTTGGGTGATTGAAGAAATTAAAGAATTCTGTGCGGAACTGCAGTGTCTGCTCGCCGCGAAGTCGAATGTTCTTGAGCAGCGCCAGGTCAAGATTGCTTAACCCGGGCCCAGTCAAAATGTTTCTGCCTGCATTGCCAAACGTATAGCGCTGGGGAATGGCAAAAGCTGCTGTATTGAAGAACCGCTCGGGCGCTGGAGCTTCGAGTGTTGGACTGCCCACAACGTTGGGACGATCGTGGGCAAAGAAGCCTCCCACATTGCCGGTGTTGCTGTTGTCGGTGCTCAGTCTTGGCGTGAATGGACGGCCTGTCTGAAAGGTGAGGATACCACTCAGTTGCCACCCTTGCACGAAGGCTCCAATCCAAGGGTTTCGACTCAGTCCGTGGTGAACCGGACCGGAAGGCAGATCGTAGATGAAACTGCCCGAGAAACGATGGCGCAAATCAAAGTTCGATCGTCCCCGTTCCGCTGGAATGTTGGAACTGTTCTGTGGCGTGTTGTCATCGCCCTTGCTTTCCAAGAAGGACGAGCTGTTATCCAGCGATTTGGAGTACGTGTAAACAGCAAGCAGCGACAACCCCGTTGCATAGCGCTTTTCCACACGGGCCTGAAGCGCGTGATAGATCGACGACGCATCAGCTGAAACCAGCAGAATGTCGCTGAAGCCGGGAACGGGGCGCCGTGCATTGATATCCCCAGCGCCTGGAACGGGCTGATTGAGGTTGCGCTTCATCACCAGATGGGTGCCTTTCGAACCAACGTAGTTGACCTCAGCCACCCAACCGGTGCTGAGTTCCCGTTGCAGGCCAAAACTCCATTGCTGGGCGTAGCCGGTTCGGTAGTGCCGGTCCAGCGTCACCGGACTGGGCAAGGGTGAGAACCCACGGCCCAGCGGGAATGGGTCAGTCAGTGTTAGAAAGTTTGGTGGACGCGTGAAGAAGAGGTTCAGTTGAAAATAGGGAGGGTTGAAATAGAGTGTCTCGTTCTCGATAAGTGTTCCGCTGTCGTAGTAGATGCCATAGCCTGATCGGAGCAAAAACTTTCCCGAGCCGGTCGCGTCCCAACTGAATCCTGCACGGGGGGCCAGGTTGTTGAAATCCGAGTCGACCCCGGCACGGGGAATTCCGTTCTGTCCCACGGGTGTCAGTCGCCGGTTGGCGATATCAAAACTTACCAGGCGATCGCGTGCATCAACCGGCGGGGAGTTGAACTCGTAACGGAGGCCCAGGTTCAACGTCAGCCGCGAGTGAATTTTCCAGTCATCCTGAAAAAACGCATTGTAGGCTGCGGTTCGCAGGGCCTGCGGATTGTCGTTGATCGAGCTGATGGACAAGGCAGGGAAACCCAGCAGCAGGTCGCCCAAGGCGTCGCCGGTAAAGGCCGGCTGAAAATTCAACTGGCCCCGCGCAAAGAGATCGTTATAACCATTCTCCTGATAATAGCGAACTTCTCCTCCAAACTTGAGGAAGTGCTTGTCGCGCTGGTGGCTCAAGCTGTTGGTGAAATGGAACGTTCCAGTGCGGCGGACGATAGGAATGTTGGCATCGTCGCCAAGCCTCTCGTAGCCGGCAAGCACTACACTTGGGTATCCGAAATCTTTGGCAGCCAGAGCAAGACCTGAAATACCCAAAGTCTTGAAAACATCCTGATCAACGTTTTCCTGAAAGACTTCCCGTCGCAGACGGTTGTAGCCGAACCGAAAATCGTTGAGCGTCTGTCCCGAGAGCACGCGCGTTTCTCCTAACGCCAGGTTTTGCCCACGGTCAAGCACTCTAATACCAAAACGAGGCAGATTTGGCCCTTTCTGAGCATAAGGCAGCAAGTCGAACTCATCGATGAAGCTGTAGCGGACAAACCCCTTGTGATTTGATGAGAACTGGTGATCGAGTTTTCCGGTTGCTTGGGTCATGCGTTCCTTAGCCACCGGCGATGCCGCGAAGTTCTGTGATGCGGTGCCGCGGTTCGGGTCAGGAAAGAGATTCGTTAATGCCGCTCCTACTGGGTGGATCAGCTCGACGGGAATGCGATTACCTAAGAAAGGCTGGCCTGTAAACGGATTTCGCAGCGCAATCCCAGTTCCAGAGAAATCGCCACGCTTCATCGCGGCAGTGGGCACATTACTGGTGCGGGTTTCAGCCCTCCGGGTTCTGGCGCCTTCAAAATTGGCGAAGTAAAAGGTTCGCGATTGAACAACTGGCCCGCCAAGACTGCCGCCAAACTGGTTGCGTTGGTATTGCGGTATCTTCCGATCGGGCAGATCGAAGAAGTTCTTTGCGTCCAGACTGGAATTTCGCAGGAACTCGAACAGGCTGCCATGGACGCCATTGGATCCGGATTTCAGCGCAACATTGACCTGAGCGCCGCCGCTGCGTCCATACTCGGCATCATAGTTGCCGCCTTGGATCTTGAATTCCTCAATAGCATCCACCGACGGGTTCACGACCAGGCGGTTGAGAAAGAGATCGTTATTGTCCACGCCGTCCAGAAGAAAATTATTGGCTGCCTCGCGCGACCCATTGACATTCACGCCGCTATTGGATTGGGTCGACAGCCGTGATTCCGGCGCAGGTGGGGCCGACCCAGCCCCAAGCAAGGCGAGTTGTAGAAACTGGCGCTCGTTCAAGGGCAGGGCAGTGATTCTCCGGTTATCGATCACTTGGCCAAGAGTGCTGGACTCGCTCTGCATGAGTGGCGTCGTGGCCTCCACTGTCACAGAGTTCTGCGCTGAGCCAACCTGCAGAACGATGTTGAGCCGAGTCTTGTCGCCGACACTGAGTTTGATCCCTTTTAATGTGGTCTTCCGAAACCCAGCCAGGGCGGCGGTCACTGTATAGCGGCCTGCGGACAAGGCGGGCACCGCAAAAGCGCCATTTCTGCCAGACAGTACGATGCGGGCAATTTGGCTGGCTTCATCAATGATCGTGATTTCCACGGCTTGCAGCGCCGCGTCACTTTCGTCACGGGCGTTACCAAAAAGAGTTGCCGTATGAGATTGCGCGCCGGCGATTTGGCATGCCAGGCCCAAAAACAGGCAGCCCCAAACTGCCGCTCGCTTTTGAAATGAGGTGATGCAGAACGCAGAACTCATGACACCATCCGGTAACTCCCGCAAAAACCGGCATATTGTAACGCAACTTCTGACGCTCACACGGGCTTTCGAAGAACGGAGAGCAATCGAAGCGGTCTTGTTGGTTCAGGACTTGGGAGAGTGAACAGCCGTAGCGATTCCTTGGTGACGAAGCATGGGAAAGCGCAATCATAAGGAAAGAGAAGCCCGTTTTTCCTCAGCCGCTCAGTGAAGAGATGTGGGAACAATCCCAAGTGGCGAAGATTGCAGTTGTGGGGGCGCCAGCAGGAGAACCTAAACGAACAGTGCACCGACAAACTGGAGACGGCAGATCACCGGCTCAACAAGAGGCGGCAGGTGCCGGTTCGGTTGCGGTCTCTTGGCTAGAGCTGCGGGGTTTGGCTGGGTCAAACTCAACGCCGGCGAACATCATGTTGCCTGTCTTGCCTTCTACCACCCAGCGGACGACGCCAAAGAGGGTGAGGTCTGGACTATGCAGTTCGATGGTCTGGCCGACAGCCACCAAGCCATCGGGCAGCAAAAGACAGAGCCCCGTTTTACTGATGTTGAGGGTGTAGGAAGGAATCTTAAAAGATTCGCCTAATAGATCGGTACCGTGAATGACCAGCGGGATGAGATCTATGCTTCGCAGCGACTTTCGGAACAGCTTCTTGTCCTTGCTCGCATGCTCAAGAAGATCTGCTTGCGAGGAGAGACGAATTTCCACTCTGTTCATCACCTCACGCATGCGAACCGTCTGTTCCATAATCTCCTTGAGATCCTTCCAGTGTTGCGTGTCCGGCTCGCTGTGGCTGCTATAGAAGCGTGTGTAAGCCATGATGTTTTCCAGCGGAAAGGAGATCTCGTTGAGCAGGGCCTTGGCATGAATTGCTGCGGGGTCTCTGGTCTTCCTTCGGATGTCCTCGTTGTGCATGAAATCCTCGTGAGCCATTTCCCGTGAAGCTTCCAAGAGCACATCTTCAAAGCGTTCCTTGTTTCGGCTAAATCCCTTGTACAAGAAGCAGCCAAGGAGCACGGCCAATATGAAATCTGCCGCTTCGAATGCGAGCCAGACCGGGTGCAGCAGCGTTTGCAGGTACGTCATCTGAGCGGTCTTGGTTCCCAAGAACAGCGCCAGGGCAGTCCCTGCAACAAACAGAGGTGGAATGCTGGAAAGAAAGGGGAATCTGTTGCGCCTGACCAAACTTCCGTCGTAATGCACCTCCACTTCACAGTTCTCGCCAATGCGGACGTCCATCGCGATAAGCACATCGATTGCGTGGTAGACCTGCGTTGCTTGCTCGCGCTTGAGCAATGGAGAGTAAAGGCTGATATCGCCATGAGGATGAAGTGTGATGTTCCATTCATTTTGGAGCGCGTAGGTGTGGGTGTCCTTGTTGAGGCTTTCGATCCCCCAGGACGCGACGTCAGTGAAGTGACGGACAAACATGTCAAAGTCTGTGAAGCCAAAACGAAAAATTTTGAACTTCACTTTGAAGGAACGGTGCGGCAGCTTCAAAGTTCTGGGTGACATAGGTTTGAGTCCTGTTGAATCATCGCCTTGATCTGGGAACACACCCATACGTCATGGACAAGACAAAGCAATCTGTTAACCAGCTCCTGGCAGATCGGACCGGGATGCTCCCGCCGCGCTCAGGATAGATCCAAGTGATTCCTTGGGAAGAATCTACTGCATTTTGAGGAATTAGACCATAGTCGGATCCAGACAGTCTGGCGGGTGCGAACGAGAGGATCGGAGGGAAATTTCCTATCCTGAAGTGGAACTCGGAGGGCGGTCAATTTGACCGAAAAGCGACCGGCTCTTCAAGATGAACAGATAGCGGCCTTGCCTTACTCAGATGGGAGCCTTACAGGGACATGCCACCGTCGACGATGAGCTCAATCCCAGTGATGAAGCTCGCTTCATCGGAGCACAAAAAAAGCACAACACTGGCGATCTCTTCGGGACGTCCGAAGCGTCTCATCGGCTGGCGCGCAGTGAAGTCGCGCCGGGCCGCGACCGGATCGGGCAGTGTGTTCAACCGCTGCTGAAGAGACGGGCTGTCGACTGTTCCTGGACAAACGCTGTTGACTCGAATGTTGTCTTCTACGTAGTCGATGGCCATGCTCTTGGTCAGTGCAATGACACCGCCCTTCGACGCACTGTAGGCAGCGCGATTCTTCACACCCATGAGGCCCGCCACTGACGCCATGTTCACGATGGCGCCGCCTCCCGATTTTCTCAAGTAGGGAATTGCATACTTGGAACAGAGATAAATGCTGCGGAGGTTCACGTCCAGGCTTGCGTTCCAATCCTGCTCCGAGGTCTGATCAAGCACCCCACCGAGCACGATGCCAGCAATGTTACAGAGAATGTCGAGCCGGCCCCATCGCGTCACGGCGGTTTCGATCATTCGGGTACAGTCGGTTTCTGAGGAGACATCGGCTTGGACACTAAGGCCTTCACCTCCGAAATTGCGAATGGCAGCAGCCGTGTCTTCAGCCGAGTTGAGATTGAAATCTGCCGCCGCGACACGAGCTCCTTCTCTTGCGAGTAAGATGGCTGTTGCTTTGCCGATACCTGCCCCGGCTCCTGTGACGACGGCCACTTTGTCTTTGACCCGCATACTGTGTTAGCTCCTCGAAAAATTTCCCTATTGTGGCCGATGCCTGTTCGATGTGGACAACTTCTCCCCAAAGAGGCCAGGGCAACCTGGCGTCCTCAGATGCAGTTGCGGCCTCGAAAGCACCCTGAGAAGGCTGCCCGTCTGAAAGCCGCTGCGATTATAGAGCAAAAAAAATATACTACCAGCATGATCGGCCAATGCCTGCCTTGCGGCGACCGAATGGTTCTGGTGGAGTTTGAAGCAGCAATCTCAGAAGAGATCAACGACGCTGTTCATGGCCTGGCTGCAGCTATCGAGGCTGCAGAGATAGCTGGGATCATTGAATGGGTTCCTTCCTATCGTTCGCTGGGCGTGTACTACGATCCCTTGCGCATTCAGTATGCGGAATTGGTGCAGCGTCTCAACGAACTTGAGAGGAAAGAAGCGCCAGGGCGACTGCGTTCGTCCACTCGCGTTGAAATCCCGGTGGTTTATGGAGGAAGGATGGGACCTGACCTGGAGTCAGTTGCCAGGCTCCACCGAATTACACCGGAAGAGGTCATTGCGCTCCACACCGGTGGACGCTACCGCGTGTTTCTGATCGGATTCACTCCGGGGTTTCCTTATCTGGGAGGGCTGCACGGGACTCTGGCTACGCCGCGCTTGCCCACGCCCAGGTCTCGTGTTCCAGAGGGCTCGGTGGCGATTGGCGGGCAGCAAACCGGGATTTATCCTGTGGAAAGCCCGGGAGGCTGGCGACTGATCGGTCGGACCCCACTGCGCCTGTTCGACGTTGGAAGGCGGAGCCCTTGCGTTCTGAAGCCCGGGGATCAAGTGGTTTTTCGCTCCATCAGCGAGGCAGAGTTTCAAGAGCTTGCCGCTGCCCGGTCGATCCGATGAGCACTCCCATTTTTCGCGTTCTGAAACCGGGGATGCTGTCAACAATTCAGGATTTGGGGAGGTTCGGTCGTCAGAATCTCGGCGTGAGCCCGTGTGGTGCCATGGATAGCTTCGCGCTTCGCCTGGCCAACCGGCTCGTGGGAAACTCAGAAGGCCTTGCCTGTCTGGAGATCACACTGGCTGGCGCAGAGCTCGAAGTACTTGCAGACTGCGAAATTGCCACCACAGGAGCAGATCTTGGCACTCACCTGGATAGCGAGCCGCTTGACTGCTGGCAGAACTGCTTTGTACGGGCAGGACAGCGCCTGCAGTTTTCGGAAAGGCGGCGAGGTGCCAGAACATACCTGGGCGTGCCTGGAGGTTTCCTGGCAAACGAGGTGCTTGGCAGCAAGTCCACAGACCTGAAGAACTCGTGGGGCGGTCATGAGGGACGGAGCCTACTGAAAGGTGACCTGCTAGCTGCTGTGTCGCTGGTCGGGAGAGAAGAGCGGATACGCCGGGCGGTGCGGCCGGATGTTCTTGCGGAGTACAGGCACCCATTCTTGCTGCGCGTTGTGCCAAGGCCGCAGGGCGCCTGCTTTCCTGTCGAGCAAAAGAATCGGTTCTTCTCTCAGGAATTTCGGATCGGCGCCAGCTCCAATAGGATGGGATATCGGCTCGAGGGTCCTCGCCTCGAAGCGCTGCCGCCAGAGATTCTCTCGGATGCGACACCTTTTGGAGCTGTACAGGTCTTGCCAGACGGCCAGGCTGTGCTGCTCATGGCGGATCGCCAGACTGTCGGTGGATATCCCAAAATCGCCGTCGTGATCTCAGCCGACTTGCCCAAAGCGGCCCAATTGTGTGCAGGCCATCGAATCCGATTCAAAGAGGTCAGTCTGGAGGAAGCCCATCGCGCCTTGACAGTGCAGGAGGAGCGGGTCGCCTTCGGCGTGATTGGAAGAGGATGACAGCTGAGGGTTAGCGTTTGCCCGTCGAACACGAGCCTGCAAGGATGACCAATGATATGATCCGACGGTCGAACATGCGTCTGTTTCCCCAATAGGCTTTCACTATGTGCGCGACCGGTAAGGACGCAGGCAGACCGTTAGGAATCCAGACTCAGGGGCAACGAAGACGATTCTTGGTTGTCTTCATTTGGTTGCTCTGGTATCCCGGTTCTATCCGGGCTTTGGATCTCGAAGCCTTTTCAGAGTATTTGCGTCCAGGCCCAGACGGAAAGACAGTCTCCTTCGACAGAGCTCAAGAGGCGCGGGTGGGCAGCCCGAGGGCGACCGAACTACGAAGGTTGACGCTCACGGCGGCGCGGAACGGTTATGTATCGTTTTACCTCGCCGTCAAGGAACCGCGGCCAGGGCCTTATTCGTTAGCAGTGTCCTTTAATAGCGGCGCAACCAGTATCCAGTCAGAACTTTTCAAGGCTTGGTACCACCAGTTTCGCCCACGTCGGACCTACGTTCCGGATGCCTTGATTCCAGTCTTAAACCCCGCTAAAGGGCAGCTGCCAGACCCCGACAACCGTGTGCCTGACCAAAGCTGCCAGACTTTTTGGGTGGATCTTTGGGTGCCTCCCGATCTGCCGCCGGGGTTACACCGCGGTCGAGCTGTAGCCGAGGCCAGGGGCAAAAAGGTTGTGCTGGAAATCCAGGTCACTGTGCTTCAGGCGACCATTCCTGATGAAGATGCCCTGACCATTGACCACAACTCCTACGGAACGGGCTGGATGGGCCCCCTCTATCCGAAACTGAGTCGTTCCGAGGGCGAGGGCTTCTACAGCAGCGATGCTCTGTTCAAGCTTATTCATGCCTACCATCGACTCTTCTATGAGCATCGCGGCACATTTCACCAATTGGGTTATGGCCACGGTGGCAAGGTAGGCCCGGAGTTCGCTCCAGTACTAACGGGTGAGGGGCGGAAACGGCACATTGCGAGTTGGGACCTTTTCGACCGTCATTATGCTCCTTTGCTTGATGGAAGCGCATTTCGCGATACGCGGCGCGGGCCCCGACCAATACCCTTTGTCTATCTGCCAATCAATCCCGAGTGGCCGGCAAGCTTTCTGAATTGGGGCGAGCCTGGATACGAAACCGAGTTCGTGACTGTGCTCGGGGAAATGGAGAAACACTTTCGGGAAACAGGCTGGACTGCAACCAATTTTGAAATGTTCTTCAACCACAAGAAGCGCTACAAGGGTTTTCACTGGGACGGTGATGAAACCCGCTTTGCCAAGGATGATGAGCCGATGCTGGAGTATAGCCGCCTGTTGAAGAAAGCGCTGCCACCCGGTTCTCCAGTCCAGTTTGTTTTTCGGCACGACGCCAGCTGGCGGCTCGAGCAACAGTTTCAATCGCTCGCCGGGGCAGTTAACTTCTGGGTTTGCTCCCGTGCGATTCTCGGCTGGCTTCCAGAAGAGCTCAAGACCGTCAAGCAGCGAGGTGACATTGTTTGGATTTACTCAGGCGCACCATCAATCAGCTCAACCGCCTCGGCGATTATCGAAAACCCCCTTCGGGCTTGGATGTGGAATGTTGATGGCTACATTCATTGGCTCGCTGTAAGCCCGAGTGAGGACCCCTGGTTCGATTCGGGCGGCGAGGAAACGTGTCTCGTGTATCCCGGCGAGCGTTTTGGTATTGCGGGGCCCATCCCCAGCATTCGTTTGAAGGTTCAACGTAACTTTGCACAGGACCTGGCGCTCCTGAAAATACTGGAACACACGGGCTCAGGTGCAATCCTGCGCCAGGAACTGGCGCGGAGGATTAACGGCAGCAAGCTTGAGGACTGGTGGACTCCACGGCCTGCGATGGCCGACTTGCCGTCCGAGGAATGGACCAACTATGAGATCGAAGGAGGCGTCGAGCCGAATCTGCACGTCTTTCAGAACTGGGCACCCCAGTTCTGGGAGGGTATTCGACGCTACATCCTGGATCTTGCCGAGGGAGACAAAAAACAGTGACGAAAACATTCTGGCTAGTCTTTCTGGCGAGCGCCTGCATGGGCGCATCAGCGCTTCAGGCAGCCCAGCCCACCAAAGAGTCTCTTAGCCGTGACCTCGAAGAGGTGGCGCGCGTAGCCAGGCTCATGGTGGATGGCGATGTCTGTGAGCGAATCATGACCCCACGCGCTCTTGAGAAAATGTTTGCGAACGATCCCCGAGACCGCTGGGCTGGCAGTGACAATTTCGATGTGAACCACGCGCCTTATGTGCAGATCAAAAAGACACTGATGCGGCTAGCCAGACTGCTGCCCTATCCGGTGGACTGCAATCTCTGGATGCCATTCAAAGACAGGCCGGGCAAGATTCAAATCCTTGTTCGGAACAAACATGAGATGAGCCAGTTTTGGACGTGGGGCGTTTTGTTTCAGGAGCAGACTGCCGAGATGGCCGAGGTGCTGGCTTCTGAAAGACCTAAAACCGTTGCCCAGAAGGGTGACTGGGTCTCGGTATTGACGCCAGTATCTAACAGCCTGGGAGATATTGTGGGATTGGTAGAAGTCGTGAGTCGTCTGGAGGTCAACTGGCAGAAATACGTGAAATGAGTGCTGCAATTGATACAACTATTGTGGCAGATGGTGTTCTATTCCTGACGGTAGCGGCTGTCTGCTGATCGGTGAAATTGCCCCTATACCTAACAAGCTCTTCGACGGACCGTCGTGCTAGAATGCACGCAACCTCAGGAGGATAATGACATGGCGAGCATGCTGTGTTCGCGTCGTGAGCTGCTGCGGTGGGCGGGCAGCGCAGCCATGGCAACGACATTCCTTCCGATCACCGGTAAATTTCGTACCTGGGCCCACCCGGCCGCGACGGGGCTTCTCACCCGACCCTTGGGACGCACCGGGCGCGAAGTAACGACCTTTGGACTGGCGGGCGGCAACAAGGTGATGTGGGACCTTCCAGGTGACGAAGGGGTCGAGATTGTCGTCAAAGCCGTCCGCTCGGGCATTACTTACCTGGAGACTGCCAACAACTATCAGTTGAGCCAGCTCAACTACAACAAGGCTTTTCGCATTCTGAAGCTGATTCCGGGAGAACCTGGGTACGACACGGCATTGCGGGGACGCTTGTTTCTGGCTACGAAGAGCGGCTTGCGCTATTCGCTCATTCGTGACGGCTCCAAGCCTATGGGGCGTTCGGCGGGGGGCGGCAGCACCTGCATCGAAGATTTGATGCGAGCACTGACACAGTTCTTCGGCGATGGCAAGGGATACATACCGGATGGGGCTTACATCGACCTGATGCAAATCCACACATTGACGCGCGAAGCGGATGTGGATGCGGTCTTCGAAGGCATGGACAATCCGAGTGACAAATCGTTGCCGCGCCTCGGCGCACTGCCAGCTCTGATTGACTTCCGCGACGGAACCAACCTGACGGGCCTGAATCCCAAAGAGAAAAGATACATTCGCCACATCGGAATCACCGGCCACGAGAACCCGACGGCGCATATGTACGCTATGCGCCGGGATACCAGGAACAACCTGGAAACACTGCTGGTGGTCACCAATCCCAACGACCGCAATTACTTTTGCCACCAGACAAACTCGCTGCCTGTGGCCGCGGCGAAGAACATGGGCATTATCGGAATGAAGATCTTTGCAGACGGTGCGATGTACGGACTGAAGAAGGCTTTTGCATCCCAGCCGGGCCAGAGCGTGCTTTCTGTGGGCCAGCCGGGCAAGGTGCCGTACCAGGACTTTCTGCATTACAGCCTCTCCATTCCCGGCGTCAGCACTTTGATCGCAGGCATCGGGCTCATTGACCGAAGCAACGACCCTGCTCGCGACCAATTGTTGGCAGATCTGGCTGCGTGCCAGACGGCAGAACTCCTGCCGGCATCCCGTTTGCGGCAGATCGAGCAGTCAGTGGCCGAACTGCATGGCACAGACACAAATTTCTTCCAGCGACCTTCGGTCGGCATGATGGCACCTCAGATCGTGAAAGTGGAACGCGGGCCCGATGGGAAGGCAGCGAAGCTGCAGTGGAGCACCGCCTTTGCTGCAGGTGATCCGCTAGTCCGCTACGAAATTTTCCGCCGAGAGGAAAAGTTAACAACCGTGCCATTCCAACCGCAAACCAGCGAGGAATTGTTCAGCTACGTCGATGGGTCTGCCCCAGCGGGCCATCCGGGCGGGCTTTACTACCACGTTCGCGCTGTAGACGCGACCGGTCGATTTGTCGATTCTGTTTCGGTCAAGCCAGTTTAGGCTATGGGCTCGCAGGTTGATGCGACCGGGGAGACACGATGAAACTAGTTCAGGTGTATGACCCTAAGAAGGGTCTTCAGGCTGGAAAGCTGGATGGGGAGAAGGTCTATCCGGTGATCTATGAAGAGAAGGGAGTACGCACCGTGCTCGATCTCGTGGAATACACCACTGCGGTCAACATGGAGTTGAGCGAGGTCGTTGATGAGCTGGCCGCGCGTGAGCCTTTGCCGCTCAGCCTGGCAGCGCTGAGCGTTGCTCCTGACCCCAGACGCGCTCATCTCGCGATTCCTATCAGCCCCCCTGAAGTTTGGGCTTGTGGGGTCACTTACAAGAAAAGCGCTGAGTTTCGTGACGAGGATACGCAGACATCGAAAGGAATTTACGATCACGTCTATTTCGCCGAGCGTCCAGAACTCTTCTTCAAGGGTCGAGCCGCGCACTGCACCGGCACAAACGATTTCATTGGGTTGCGCAGTGATTCGAAGTTCACTGCAGTCGAGCCCGAACTCGCCGTTCTGATTGATGCCAAGCGAAAGGTTCTGGGCTACATGGTCGCCAACGATGTTTCAGCCTGGGACATCGAACGGGAAAACCCGCTGTACTTGCCCCAATCGAAGATCTTTCGCGGTTGCTGTGCGCTGGGACCGGTCCTGGTTACCGCAGATGAGATAACGGATCCTTATGCATTGAAAGTCAGCTGCATCATCCGGCGAGGCGATCGGGTGCTGTTCTCGGGTGAAACCACGGTAGGAATGATGAAACGGCGAATTGAGGAGCTTGTCGGATTCCTCTTTCGTGCGAATGCCGTGGCTACCGGAACAGTGCTCCTGACTGGTACTGGCATCATTCAGACCGAGGAGGCGGCCCTGGCGGAGGGCGATGTGGTTGAGATCGCGGTGCCTGAGATCGGAACACTCCGCAACGTGGCACTGCGTGTCAGTTGAGCGAGCACTGAGGGCGATAGGACGCTGACTAGAATGGCCAATTCTGAGGCGCCGGGAGGGCAGGGTAGATGAACAAGAAGGCAATCGTTGTAGCTGTTCTTGTCGGCATGATGCTGTCGCGGGTCCACGCACAGGATAAGACTGCACCAAAGACCGAGGCTGAGGAGTCCAAGAAGGCCTCGCCCGCGACCATGAAACTATACGACGTTCCCGCCGCCCGAGAAGCCAGCTCGCAGCCACCTGAAGAGGTGGCAGACTATTTCAAGATCACCCAGAGCCGCGAGCCCGCGCAACGGACGGAGCTCATTGAGGAATTTCTAAAGAAGCATCCAGAATCTCAGTATGCTTCTACTCTGCACCAGATGGCGGCCGCGTCCTACCAGCAGTTGAATAACTACGAAAAAATGGTGGAACATGGTGAGAAGACGCTGCAGTCTCTTCCTGCCAGCCCAGCGATGCTGTCTGTATTGGCCCTGGCGTATGCTTCGCACGGTGAGGCAGACAAAGCTGAGGATCGCGCCAGCCGGGCCATTACCCTGCTGGAAAAACTCACGATTCCGGCAAACGCGGATCCTGCCCGCTTTGCCAGTGAGCGCAACAACTATTTAGCGACCAATTATGCCTGCCTCGGCAGTGCCTCGCTGACGAAGTTTGAGGCCGCCAGAAAAGCTCGGCAGGAGGCGCAGGCGGCGACCGCTCCCGCGAGTGCTGACACGGCTGTGAAGCCCGTTGCGGCTCCTCCGGCGAATGACCAGGCGAAACCAGCCGCGTCCGAAGCCGGCGGTGTGCAGCCAGCAGCCCCGAACCTGGAGGCGATTCATCTGGCCAAGTCCGAGGGATACATGACGCGAGCCCTGGAGTTAAACGGCGAGTATGAGTTTGCCCAGTTTCAGGTCGGTGTGGTCTACGCCTACCAGAACCGGGCTGACAAGGCGCTGGAAGCTTTTGCCAGAACAGTGGTGTTAGGTGGAAGCTTTGTCGATATGGCCCGCCAGAATCTCGAGGCCATCTACAAGACCACACACAAAGACTCCCTGGAGGGGCTGGAAGATTTTGTCGCCCGCTTCAAGCCGCCTGTGCCACCGGCCGCCAAGGAAGCGCAGAAGTAAGCTGCAGCTTTCGGAGAATGCACTCGACACCGCGGGTTTCAGTGGGGGCTTTTGCGGGAAGTCTCGACTTGAAACCAGGGTCACATCCTCAGCCTGGCTCTTGTATCTCCAGGGACCAAACTTCCACTGTTTCGCGCTCTAAAAACTAACGGACTCTCAATCCCTCCCCAAGATCCCATGACCATTTCAATGAGTTCTCGAACGGCAGGCCTTGTCTGCATCGTCCTTTTCGTGTTCGGTTGCCGAAAGCCGCCGGAGCCACAGTTTGATCTCATTATTCGCAGCGGCAATGTCGTTGACGGGTCGGGAGAGCTCTGGTTCCCGGCCGATGTCGCTGTGAAGGGCGACAGAATCATGAGGGTCGGCCGTCTGGAAGCCAAGGAGATGAGTGCGAAGCGGACAATTGATGCCACTGGGTTAACGGTTACGCCGGGGTTCATTGACATTCACAGCCACTCGGACTACACACTCCTTGTTGATGGAACGGCCCAGAGTAAAATTCGCCAAGGAGTCACCACCGAGATCCTGGGTGAAGCTTCTTCCGCAGGTCCCCTAATCGGGAAGGCTAAACTCGACCTGAGCAAATACGGCCTGCAAGCGGACTGGAAGACTTTAGGGGAGTATTTTGCGCGCCTGCAAAAGAGCGGCATTTCGGTGAACGTCGGCTCTTACGTCGGAGCCACGCAAATTCGCAGTTGCGTGCTGGGTGATGAAAGCCGGGTTCCCGCTCCTGAAGAACTCGAGCAGATGAAACAACTGGCGGTACAAGCGATGCAGGATGGCGCTTTCGGTCTCTCCAGCTCGCTGATTGTGCCACCGGACACCTACCTGGACACCCAGCAGCTCATCGCGCTCGCCTCGGCTGTGAAGCCGTTCGCAGGGATCTACTCAACCCATATCCGAAACGAGGGCGAGAAGATTTCGGATGCCATCGGCGAAGCCATCACAATTGGTGAGCAAGCCGGCGTGCCGGTTGATATTATCCATCTCAAGATTGCAGATAAGCGTCTTTGGGGAAGGATGCAAGAGGTTTGCGACCTTATTGCCGAGGCACAGGCCAGAGGTCTTCCTGTCACAGCCAACCAGTATCCTTACATCGCCGGGCAGAACAACCTAGACGCCTTGATTCCTCCCTGGGCCATGGAAGGCGGCCAGAGCAAGATGCTGGCCCGGCTGAGCGATCCGGTGGCGCGAGGACGGATGGAAAAAGACATCCTCAATGGTGTGCCCGGCTGGTTTGACCACTATCTGGCGATGAAAGGCTGGGAGAGTGCCGTTGTTGCCTCAATCAAGACAGAAAAAAACAAAGCGTGGGAAGGAAAGTCGGTGGAGGAGATCGCAAAGGCCCAAAACAAGAAACCCACAGATGCTGTTTTTGACCTGCTGAAGGACGAAGGTGGATCGGTGCCGACCGTGTATTTTCTGATGAGCGAGGCAGACGTCCGGACGGCCCTGCAGGTCCCCTGGGTTTCGATTGGTTCTGACGGCTCGGCTGTGCGTCCCGAGGGCATCCTGGGACGTGGCAAGCCGCATCCACGTTGGTACGGGACATTTCCTCGAGTTTTGGGAAAGTATGTTCGCGAGGAAAAAGTACTTTCATTGGAAGAGGCCATAAGGAAAATGACGTCAATGAATGCCGAAAAACTCGGCCTTCAGGATCGTGGTTTGCTGAAGCAAGGCAAAAAAGCCGACATCACGATCTTCGATGCCCAGCGCGTCAGAGACAAAGCCACGTTCCAGAACCCACACCAGTATCCCGAAGGAATAGAGTACGTCATCGTCAACGGCGCGCTGGTAATCGACAAGGGCCAGCATTCGGGCTCGAAACCGGGGAAGGTGCTGTTTGGCAAGGGGAAGAAGTGAATGCGCTAGGTGTGCGAGGAATGGGAGTGTGGCCGCTGTAACTAACGCGTTGCAGGACTGGGAGGCTAAGATCAATGCATCGACCAACAATTGCTGGATTCTTGTCGATAGTACTCATTGCCGTTGCCCAAACGGGGTTGGCCGCTGGCGGCCAGCAGTATGACTACCGCGTTTTGGCAACCCGAAAAACCTCGACGATGCAAAAGGAACTGAATGAAGCCGGTTCCGCGGGTTTCCGCTTTGAGAGCATCATGGGAGGCAGCACTGAATGGGGAGGCTCTGAGTCTGTGGTGATTGTTTCTCGAGACAGGCTCGGCGACAAGAAAGGAAGTTTTGAATACAAGCTCCTGGCCACAAACAAAACATCCACGATGCAAAAAGAAATTCAACAAGCGGGAGACGAAGGATTCATGTACAAGGGGCAGACCGTTTTCGAAACGAGCTTCGGCGGGAAAGAAGTGGTGGTGATCATGGAGCGGGATCAAGGCGCAAAGCCTGAGCATTATGAATACAAGCTTCTTGCCACAAAGAAGACTTCCACGATGCAAAGAGAACTGATGGAGGCAGCCGAAACCGGGTTTCGGTTCATAGGACTGACAGTCGCTGAAACCGCATTCGGCGGAAAAGAACTGGTTACGATCTTGTTCAGAACGGCTGCGAGGTGAAGCGCGACAAGAGACATTGAACCCAGGGGGCCCAGATCTGCGGTTCCCAGGAAAGATCATCCAGACGCCTGATCCTCCGCCGTATGTGACCGCCCAGACGGGAGTCAGCGCTGTAAGATGTGGTCATTCCTCTGTTGACAAGCCGAGTTGATCCTCTATAATACCGACCTTGTTTCAACCGCCTGCTACTCCTCAGTAGCTCAATGGCAGAGCATCCGGCTGTTAACCGGAGGGTTGTAGGTTCGAGTCCTACCTGAGGAGCCAACCACTTACACCGCTTTTTATCCCCTCAAATTTGCCGACTGTGAGTAAATTTGTACAAACAGTGGGTATACTCTCACAACGGTCGTTAGCGTTCCGGAATCGCGCAGCGGCACCGCGTGGGTGTCCAGCCAGCGGTGTGTGCCCTTCAGGCCAATGCTCTCAAACTCCAGCCTACTCGATTCGCCCTGAAACACACGCTCGTGGAGGGTTTGGAACGCTTGCCGATATTCCACGGCCACGACGCCCAAGAGCGAGCCGCCCTTGACGTTCGTCGATCGAGTCCGCCTCAATCATGGCGAGCCCGGCTTGATTCATGTCCAGCAGGTTGCCTTCTCGGTCGAGCAACTTGACACACTCGGGCTCGGCATCCAGGATGGTCCGCAAATGTAATTCACTGTCGCGTAAGGTGGCTCGTTCCTTGGCCAGCTCTGCCGTGCGTTGCTCGACTCGTGTTTCCAGTTCTTCATTCAAGCGCTGCAAACTGTCTTCGGCTTGTCTGCGCAGGCTGAAGTCGCGAAGAATCAAGACCAGCGCCAGCCCCACCGAGAGAAACGCCAGCATGCTCCCTCCAATGATGACGGCCTGCGCCTGCCGCGCGGTCGTGAACAAGCTCGCGGTACGCTCCTGCAGCAGACCATTCTCGATAGGTACCATTTCGGCGATGGCCGCGCTGACGGGGTCGTGGAGTTGTTGGGCCTGGCGGACGGTTATTTTGCCCTGGGCCGCGTCGAAGCCCAGCGTCCGGCGCAATTCGATCACTTCGCGTGAGAACTCCATCCGCTCGGCCCTGAGCGGGGCGAGGGCGTCGAGGAGGCGTTGCAGCCCGGGGTAGCTGGCGGCCTGGGCCCACAGCCAGCGAAAATCCGCATCGCCACGCTGGATGGCGGATGTGTAAGAATCGAGGAAGCCTTCATCGCCGGTGAGGGCAAACCCGCGGTTTGCCGCCTCCACCTCGGTCATCACCGCGCGCAGCGATTCCAGATGGGTGAGGACTTCCTGGGCGGCCTCAATTCGAGCCGCGTCCTCCATGAGCCTAGTCAGGCTTCGATGCGACGCTACGCCGATGGCAACCATGAACGACAGCGCCAGGCTGAAACCCCCAACAATCTTTTGCTCAGCAGAGAAACGCATAGGACTACCCCCGGCGCTAATGAATCACGAGCGGGGTTCGGCAGGAACTCTCATGGTGGCGACTCCCGGGGACGTACGCTGAGGGGTGTAGTCGGATTTCGCCGTGTTCTGCTCTATCCCATCCGGCTGCGGCTGCGCGGCCGCGCGTCGGTCCGGACCTAGGAGTATATTTTGTTGCGTGCCGTTCGATGCTTGAGTGGCGCTTAGAGGTTAGCCGTTTGACCGTGTGTGCGTACAGTCCGCATCCATCGCAAAAAAACGCGATGAATGCGCCACCCACGGACCAGCCAGCCCATCTCAGCTGACTGCCCAGCATCCCACCGGCTGCGGGAGTTGAAGATGACTTTTGGAGCATCCCACACCCGCTTCCGAGAAAGGCGGGAAGGCCGCGTCAGATTAAGCCATGGGTCTACTTGCCCATCTTCATGTTATCGATGCGACTGTGCCGCCTATGGGCAGAAACATATGCCTCCGAAACTACAAAAGTCAACCGCTCATTGGGGGTACTTTTGGGGTTCTTCAGGATTCCCTCAAAGTCCTGCGACCAGCCCTGCTTGCATTTCTTCAAGGATTCAATAGAGTGTAGTCCATCACCGATAACAAAATTCGGAAAGGCGCTGCGGGTGCGGGTTCCCGTCCCGGGGACGACAAAGGGACGACAGCGGCGTTGCGAAACCCTGGGAATCCAGAGGAATCGCCCAAGCCCAGGAGGGGAAGTGGCGCGCAACGACTCAGGGGTCGTCTGACGGGATCTATCGACCCTCGTCATTCAAGCGTTTTGTGCCGACGATGCAAATCGTGCAGCCCGAAGCGACTGGTTTAGGATTTCTGCAACGACCGGTCGCACCACCCCGGCGCCGGCTGCGCCACCGCCCGCCCCTCCTCACACGAGGAGGGAAGCAAAAACGTCTAGTAAGCGCACGCTTGAACGAACGCGCGCAGGAGCGCACGTTCCACCTTGCGGCCATATTTGTGAAACGCAGCGCTTAGCACTCATCCCCGCCGACCTATCGGACGAGCCATGGCGAACGGGTTTACTGGCTCAGTGGCGAGAGCCCTGAAGTCAGGGACCTAACCGCCATTTCTACTTGGAGGAAACAAGAATTTTGATCGAGTGAGGAATGACTCCGAGGGACGAAAAATTTCTCAGCCGCTCTTTCAGATGGGTCGTCACCTCCTGACCCTTGGCAACCAAAACAAGCCCTTTGCAAGAGACGACATCCTCCGCCAAGAGCGTGTTCAGGGTCAAGTCTTCGACTCCCACCGACCTGATTTCATTCCGGGTTTCGTTGGACACAACCTGCCGGAGCCCATCGACCACCGCCGGATCATACCAGCCATTACGTCGCTCTATTTCTTCAATCGCTTCGGTGGCGCTCATTCCCTGGGTAACCAGTCTATCGAAATCAAGGGAGAGTTTGAGGATGCGGGCGCCCACGGGAATGTCCGAACCGGCCTTGCCCTCTCGGCGTGGTCCCGGCCGACTATAGAGTTTGTCCTGGTAGGCAATGATCTCGGCCACCGCTTCGAGGCGCGGGATTCTGGCAATGAGGTCGTGACCGATCTGCGGATGGCCCTGAATCATCCGGCTCTCGTCGGCGGAGAGGCCTTGGCCACGGTAAGCCTTCAAGAGAGTCTCTTCAGGAATTGTGACACTCCCCACTTGAGAGAGCATGGTGGCCAGCTCTGTTTGCCAGGCGTTCTCGACTTTGAGTTGGGTTGACAGTTGGACCACCAAACGCCGAACTCGGGAGGCCCGGCTGAACGCGGTTGGATTTACGAGTGACAGGATCTCAATCAACACTTGCACACTGCCACTCAAGGTCTTCTCGAGCAGCTCTTTCTCCGCCATGATCAGGCGATACTGCTGGATTCCCGCGCTCAGCGATCTTGCCAGCGCCTCCGGGGGACAAGGCTTGGTCAGGAAACGAAAGATGTGGCCTTCGTTCACGGCGCTCATGGCCGTCTCCTGATCCGCATTGCCGGTCAGCATGATGCGGACAGTGTTTTCCGTCTTTTCCCTAACCTTGGACAAGAACTGCACTCCATCCATGCCCGGCATGCGCATGTCCGAGACAACCACGGCAAAGGGCCCTCGAGTGGCAATGGTTTCCAAGCCCTGCTCGCCCCCGGCGGCCGTGTCGATATGAAACTCTTTCCTCAGAGAACGCTGGTAGCCTTCGAGTATGTTGGGTTCATCGTCAACGCACAGTATCTTCTCAGTCACTTTGATTGCCCCTGGTTTTGCAGAATTTCACGCCACGAAGAAAGCCCCTCAGTCAAGCCGAGGCGGGCGAGATAGTCCTCCTCGAGGGGAGATGGCAGAGCGGCATCTGCACCTGCCGATTGTTCGTGATCCAGAGAGTTTGCCACGTGAACGGCCGTCAGGACGCTAAAACTCTGGCTCAGACATTGGCTCGGCTGGTGATGAAAGGCAACGGCCTCGACCGTGGAGTCGGGCATGCCCCACAGGCCGAGCAAGTAAGCGCCGACACTTGAATGGCCAGCGCCAAAAACGCTTTGCTCCGCTTGCTCCAAGGCGATGCGCTCTTGGCGGGCCAGAGTCAGCGCCTCGGCATATTGTTTCGGGAGATTGCCTGCCAAGACTAACTTGCCCGTGTCGTGCATCAATCCAGCAACTAATGCTTCATCACACATTTTTCTGTCTCGACTGGCGGATTTGCAGATTTCCTTCGAAAGCCTTCCGACATTCAGGCTGTGAGACCAAAGCGCGCTGAGGGAAAAGTCGGGCAAAATGGCCTGATCGAATTGCGAGAACACCTGGACTGACAAGGCCAGCGCCCGAATTGTCTCCAGACCCAGCAAACTCGTGGCTTGGGCTGGGCTTGAAACCGGCTCGCGGAGGCCAAAGAAGGCGGAGTTGACCAGCTGGAGAATTTTTGCCGTCATGGCAACATCCCGCGAGACGATCTCCGCGATTGATTTTATCGAGGTGTCCGGGGATTGGAGCGCTTGGGTCAGCTCGACGTAAATGGAAGGCAGCGAGGGCAGCGACTGAATCCGTAAGACTAACTGCTTCAGCGTTTCATCAGCCAGCAGATCCCGCAGGGCAAAAGCGCGCGAGACGGTCGCTTTCAACAACTCAGGATCGCAAGGTTTGGACAAAAACTGATGGGTGCAGCGCATCGCTCTGAGGATCATCTCCTGCTCCGACTGTCCCGAAAGAATGATCCGGACCATCTGCGGGAATTGCTCCATCACTCTCTTCAACAGCTCGGCGCCATCCATCCCGGGCATTCGCATGTCTGAGACAATCACATCGAAGGGCTTTTCATGCAGGACTTCGAGCGCCTGGCCTCCGTTTTCGGCAAAGGACATTTCCCACTCGTGACGCATTGGGCGTAACATGCGCTGCAGTCCCTGCAGGACTTTGGGCTCATCATCGACAAATAGAATCTTCCTCATAGGCTGACTCTTGCCTGTTCGTCCGAGATCTGGTGTTGGATGGCATTGAGTTCACTCAGCGCTTCTTCGAAGGCGCCATGCACGGCTGGATCGAAGTGACGCCCCACTCCTTCACGAACTATTTTCAGCACCTCCGCTTCGGGAAGAGCTTGATGGTAGGGACGATCGGATCGCAGTGCGTCGAACACGTCGCAAATGGCAACGATCCTTGATTCAATTGGGATAGTCTCTCCTTGCAGCCCCTTCGGATAACCTGAGCCATCCCATTTTTCGTGGTGAGTGAGAGCAATTGTGGAACCCATTTCCAGGAGTGGATTGGCGTTTTGTTGAATCCCGGCTGGCCAGCGCATGTCGCTCCACTCCTGGAACATCGTTTTGAGCTTGGAATCCTGGCGCAGAATCTCAGATCCCATCGTGCAATGCTGCTTCATGATCTCCGACTCCTCGGAAGTCAAAGGGCCCGGCTTCCGCAAGATGCAGTCTGGAATTCCCATCTTGCCAATGTCGTGAAGAGGGCTCGCCAAAAACAGCATCTGCACGAACGAGCGCTCCATATGCAACGCCTCGGCAATCAGACGGCACATGCAGGCGACTCTGACAACATGATTCCCTGTGACGTCGTCTCGGAACTCAGCCGCCTTGCCTAATCGCCAGATGATGTCCAGTCTGGAGCTCTCCAGTTCCTGAGTGCGTTCTTGCACGGCTCGTTCCAGGTTCTCATTCTGTGACTTCAAGGCGTCTTGGTATGACTGGATGCGAAGCACGCTCCGCAGGCGGGCCAGCAGCTCGCCGACATCGATAGGCTTGGTCAACAGGTCGGCAGCCCCCAGGTCCAGGGCGCGCTGCTTCAGGTCGCTCTCTAGCGCCCCCGTGACAATGACTACCGGGATGTCGGCCGTCTGCATCGAACTGCCCAGATCCGCTAGCAAGTCAAAGCCACTCCTTCCTGGCATCATCACATCCGAGACGATGAGGTCTGGAGTTGCCTTTCTAACTTCTTCCAAGGCCTCCGTCACGCTGGTCACAAAGACCATGTCCCAGACGCTCTTCTGACGATGCAGCATGCGCTCGATCGCATTCAACAGGTTCGGTTCGTCGTCAACGAAGAGTACTCGCTTCTTGACCGTCATGAGTTTCTAGCTCCTTACGCTTTCGTGCAAGGGCAAGCGGATCACAAAGGTTGTTCCGTGCCCCACTTGCGTCTCTAATCCGATAGTCCCACCATGTTTCTCGACGACAGAATGAGAAATGGCCAGACCTTGCCCGGTTCCTTTGCCGACCTCCTTGGTCGTGAAAAAAGGGTCAAAGATCTTAGCCTGGATATGCTCTGGTATTCCGGCGCCGGTGTCTCTCACACGGATCACCGCCCAATCCTCTTCCTGACGAGTGCTGACGGTGATGGTTCCTTTTTGATCCGACACTTTGCCAAGTTTCTCGGTGATGGCGTGGGCTGCGTTTACGATCAGATTCAAAATAACTTGGTTCAGATCTCCCAGCAGGCAAGGCACTGGAGGCAGGTTCGGATCAAGGTCTGTCACCATCTCGGCAACATACTTCCATTCGTTACGGGCCACCGTGACTGTGCTCTCGATAGCCTTGTTCAAGTCGGCAGAGGTCTTCTCTCTGCCTCCCGGATAGGCAAATTCCTTCATGGATCGAACTATCTTGCTGACGCGTTCGGTCCCCTCCAAAGACTGGTCGATCGCCTTGGGGATCTCTTCCAAAAGAAAGTCCAGATCGGCCTCTTGGATCTCCTGTTCCCCCGCCTCCAGGAGCTCGGGAGTCACGGTCCCGGACCGCGCGGCCGTCAGGAGCTCCCGATATTTTTCCAGAATCCTGACCCCATCCCGAAAGGAGTCTTTCAGGAATCGAATGTTATCGGTCACATACTGCGTCGGCGTGTTGATCTCATGAGCGATACCGGCAGCCAATTGGCCAATGGATTCCAGTTTTTGGGCTTGACGTAGCTGAGCTTCTAGAAGTCCGCGGTCCGTGATGTCTGTCCCCAGCAACAGAAATCCTCTCTGACGTCCGTCACTCTCTTTGATGGGGCTTAACGTAATTCCAAGAACTCCGTCCTTACCGCCAGGCCGCACGTATCGGACATCGTCCAAACGGGTTGGGTGGTCTTTTCGGAGGCATTGCGAAATCCCATCGGAAAGAGCAGGCCAGTTCCACTGGATTCCGCAATCCCCTAGATGACACCCCACAGCGTCTGCCGAAGGCTTGTCAAAAATACTCTCAGCAACTGAATTCCACCTTGTGATCCGATAGTCTTCATCCACTACAACCAGAATCGACGTAATCGCGGCCAGGAGCACGGTTTCGGAGGCGTGGGCCAACTCGTTTGCGACGGCCAGTTCCTGGGCGTGCCGGACCGACACTTCAAGCTGCCGGTTGACAGCCTCGAGATCTCGTTGCGCCTGTTGGGCAGCTAAATGCGCCCGCTGAAGTTCTTCTTCTGTCGATTTGCGTTCCGTGATGTCCCGGGAAATGCCCACAATGCCTGAGATTTCGCCGTTCCGATCAAATATGGGGGCCTTTGTGGCCGAAATCCAACGAGTCCTGCCATCAGCGGTCTGGATTTTTTCGGTCTTATCAATTATAGGTCGGCCAGACTTGACCATCTCTTGCTCGTTTGTGAAGGCTTCTTCAGCAAACCCCGCACCGAAGAAGTCAGTGTCTCTTTTTCCAACAGCACTCTCGGGACTGGCGGATCCCAATAACTCGGCTTCGGCACGGTTGATGCAAGTAAAGCGGCTCTGGGGATCCTTGAAGTAGATGCAATCGGGAATGTTGTCAAGAAGGGTGTGCAGCAGGTGCCGTTCATGCAGCAGGGCATCCTCCGCTCGCTTTCGTTCGATCCCCAGAGCGATGCCCTGAGCAATTGATGAGATCGCCTGGATCGTGGCTTCGTTCAGCTCTCGGCGAGCGAACATGGCCATGACTCCCACCAGTTGGTTGCCGATGATCAACGGATAGCCTGCAAATGCTACCATCCCTTCCCGTTTGGCCCATTCCTGGTCACCCACTCGAGAGTCACCAATGGCGGTGTTCGTCAAGTGTGGTTTGCGCTCCTCAGCGATCAGGCCGATTTTGAACTTTCCGACCGGCACTCGACCATGCGGTCCGTCAGTGTGCGTATACATGCCGGCACTCGCCTTCAGAATGAGGACATTCTCCTCTTCGTCCAGCGTCCAGATTCGGGCAAATGCAGCATCGAGGTGCTTGACCATGGACTCGGCGCAATGGTGGAGCATGCCTTTCAGAGTTTCGCTTCGGCTGAGCGCAACAGACACATCGGCCACAAACGTTGCGAGACTGATGCGCTCGAGGACTTCTTGCTCTCCTCGGTTGCGTTTGATGAACTGTCCGATTTGGCTCCCAATGCTGGACATCATATTGAGCAAAGCCGGGTCAGGCTCCTGCATTTTCACGCTGAAAATCTCGACAATACCCAAGACCTCATCGCCGAGGCAGATCGGGAATCCGCAGGCGCTTCTGGTCCCGACTTTAGCGGCGATGGGCGAGCGCGGGAAATTGGAATCCTGGAGAACATCGGGGATCCATTCGGGCCTGCCGCTAGCCCAGACACGCCCGGGCAGGCCAGTGCCCCTCGTAAATGCGGTTTGACGGGAGATCGCCTCGAATTCTGCAAAATCCGTTCCGGGACTCTGCCAACCTTCAACCCATCTTAGAACGCCAGCCTGTGGATCAACAGTCCACATCGCTCCGTATTCCCAATTCAGGTTTGAGCAGATAATCTCCATGATCTTGCTCACAGCTTCACTCAGGGAACCAGAACGGGCCAATACCTGAGTGGTTTCGTGCCGGATGAGAAATCGCAATTCCTCTTGCTTCCGCTGGTCGATGTCTTCCACGATGGCCAGACCCCACTGCAACTCTCCTTTGGTGTCCCGAACCGTGGAAGCGCTCAAGGTCGCCCAAAAGACCTGCCCGTTTTTCCTGATGTAGCGCTTGTCTATTTTGAAGCGCGCAATTTCGCCTCGGAACAGCTGTCCCGCAAGAGAAGCTTCCCTCTCGATGTCTTCGGGATGGGTGACCCGCAGGGTGAGCTGCTTCAGTTCCTGCTGGGTGTATCCGAGCATCTCGCAAAGAGTGTTGTTCGCTTCGATGAAGCGGTGGTCGGGACCCAGGGTTGCCATGCCCAGCGGGCCTTCTTCAAAAATCTTGCGGAACCGTTCTTCGCTTTCACGGGCCGTCCTCTCTGCTCTTCGCAGACGTTCAACGGCATCCTCGAGTGTGCGGGTACGCTCGAATACTTGTTCTTCAAGACTTCCCAGATGCTGGCGCTTCTCGATCTCCAGGCTACGCCGTCGCAGCGCATTGGATACCTCGATCAGAAGCTCGTTGTACCTAAATGGCTTCAGGACGTAACCATAGGCTCCTATATCGAGGGCCGTCTGGACCAGTTCGGGGTCGTCATGGGCGCTTGCCATGACGACTGCGATCTCGGGAGATTGGGATAGGACCTCCCGTATCAGATCCAGGCCCGACTCATTTGGCATGCGAACGTCACATAGCACCAGTTCGAAAGGCTGACCTCTAAGAAGCGTGCGTGCTTGCGCGGCACTGGCGGCCTGGCGGCTGCTGTGACCCCCTTTTTCCAAAATGCGCGCGAGCAAGCTGCGTCCCTGTTCTTCGTCATCCACGACTAGGATTGATGCCATGGGTTCCTTTTGAATCTGTAGATGGTCCGTTTCAGATCGAGAGTGTCCTGTTCCCGATTTCAACCGTGTGCCGAAGGCTGTATGGCAACTTGATCAACATTAAATAGACACAACAACCGCGAATTCTCAAGCGGGGACGGACGAAAAGAGGCATTTGTTGTCACCGGCTAGCGGCGACTGTCACAGCGGGCGCAGATGGGACTGAAAATAAGCCTGTGGTGCTCGACAGCCGGCCTTGGGATCATCTGCTTCTCTCGGATGCCGCATCCGTCTCCTAATGGCTAGGTCTCGGTTGGGACGAGATTTTTCTTTATCAAAATTAGAAGTATGTTGCGAAATGATAAAGTTTTTAATCTAAATATTGGGAATTTAGGCAACTGTGGGGAGAGGCCAAGGGTAAGGTAGTCTCTACGCTCATGCAGTGGTCGCCCATGCAGACGATATTCAGTAGATCGATTGCGGGTCCACCGACTCTGTATTAACAAAGATATAAAATACTAAATGTTATCAATATTTATTAATAAATGACTATGAGTCGTCGATAGCTACTTCTAGGGAGCCTCTGGCACGGGTGAAGGTCAACTTGCGATTTTGACCAATTCGGCAGGGAGTGAACGGAGCCATGAACTTGGAAGAGAAATCAGCGAGAACCCAGAAAAGACGGGTCCACAGCAGCTTTAGAGCTCCTGCAATCGAAGGATTCAAACTCGCCGCGTTCGAGAGGTTCATGTGGCGCTTCTAGGCAAAAGGAAGAAGACGGCAAAGCGCGCCGCAGCCTTCTGCAAATTGGCGGTGCTGCGATTTCAGGCGGAACCTTTGAAGGTCCCTGGAAAATTCGCCCTGCTGCTTTTCTCGCTTGTCCTGACCGGTAATGAGCAGTCGCTCAAGGCGGATGATACGGTGTCCACAGAGTATCAGGTCAAAGCAGCCTTCCTGTACAACTTCCCAAAGTTTGTCCAGTGGCCGGCCTCGGCAATACCAAAACGATCGTCCCCCATCATCATCGGAGTTTTTGGCGCAAACCCGTTTGGCGATGAGCTCGACAGGCTCGTTAAGGACAGGACAATCAATGAGCATCCGATAGAGATCAAGCAGTCCCGAAAGCCTGACGAGCTTCGCTCCTGTCACTTGGTTTTCGTCAGCCAAGGAGAAGGAAAGCGTCTGCCTGAACTGTTTGCAGCCCTCAAGGGCGCCAGTGTATTGACCGTCGGAGAGTCCGCCAAATTCGCAGACTTGGGAGGCATTATCAATTTCGTGGTGGAAGCGGGCAAACTGCGGTTTGAAATCGATGGAGATTCTGCCAGCCGGGCTAGATTACGAATCAGCGCCCAGTTGCTGAAACTGGCCAAGACGGTCCGTGGCGCGCGAGAGGTTGAAAACTAAAGATGACTTTGAAGAATCTCCCCATCAAACACAAGTTGATGCTGATGTCAGTGGTGACCAGTTGCTTCGTCTTGCTCCTGGCCTGCGTCTGTTTCGTGACGCACGACCAGATCAGGTTTCGGGGAACCATGATTCGAAACCTTTCCGTCACGGCTGAAATGGTGGGCTGGGCCAGCGCGGCTGCGCTGTCTTTCAGCGATCCAACCTCAGCCCAGGATACGCTCAAGTTCTTGAGTGCCGACCCCCAAATTGTTGCCGCTTGCATTTATGACTCCCAGGGCGAAATATTTGCGACCTATGTTCGTGGTGACCATGCGGCCAGCGATTTTCCATTTCCCCAGGCGCAAATGGACACGCAATACTTTGGGAAACGCGATCTCAATTTGTTCCGCCGCATCCAGGTCGCAGGCGAAAGCATCGGCACGGTCTTCCTCCAGTCTGACCTGCAGGAGATGCACACTCGTCTTCAGCGCTCTGTCCTGATTGTTTGTTCGGTGATGCTTGCGTCAATCCTGGCGGGCCTCGTTCTTTCTGCCAAGCTCCAGCGCTACATCTCAGAACCCATCCTGCATCTGGCTGCAACCGCAAATTCAGTCGCAGCAGAGAAGAACTATGCGATCCGGGCGACAAAGCAAGGGCAAGATGAACTTGGCGTCCTCATTGACGGATTCAACACAATGCTGGCGCAAATTCAGGCGCAAGACAGCGCGTTGCAACAGACTCACGATCAGCTGGAGCGGCGAGTCCAGGAGCGCACCGAGGAATTGCAGCGAGAAATCCTGGAGCGCAAGCAGACAGAAGAAGAGTTGATTCTGGAACGGGATTTAATGAACTCTCTGATGGAGAGTGTTCCGGACCTCATCTATTTCAAAGACACAAGCTGCCGGTTCATCAAGACCAACCACGCTCACGCCAGCCTGTTTCGATTGAACTCTGCCGCGGAGATGATTGGGAAAACGGATTTTGATTTTCATGCTGCCGCCGCTGCTCAAGGGTTCCTTGAAGAAGAACAGCACATCATGCGGACTGGGCTACCGCTGATTGCCAAGGTCCAGCAGTTGACGTGGCCAGGCGGCCGAGTCAGTTGGATTTTGACCACAAAGATGCCTCTGCGGGACAAAGAAGGAAGGTGCATCGGAACGTTTGGCACTGGCAAAGATATCACGGCCCTCAAGCACGCTGAAGAGGCGCTAGTACAGGCCGAGAGAAAGTACCGGAGCATATTCGAGAATGCCCCCGACGGCATCTTCCAAACCGATCCAGCGGGCCAGTACCTGAGTGCCAATCCGGCACTTGCCGCAATCTGTGGTTATGAATCCAGCGACGAGCTGATGAGAGAGGTCACCCAGGTTGGCGAGCAACTGTACGTCGACCCGGAACGACGCAAGGCGTTTGAAGACCTCATGCGGCAGCAGCCTGCGGTGTGGGACTTCGTATCCCAGCTGCGCCGCAAAGACGGGCCGGCAGTCTGGGTTTCAGAAAGCGGTCGAGCGGTGCGGGATGATACGGGCAACCTGCTCTACTTCGAAGGATTCGTTAGAGACGTTACCGCGAAGAAGAAAGCCGAGGCAGAACTAGGAGCCGCGCATAAGCAACTATTGGAAACTTCGCGGCAGGCGGGGATGGCGGAAGTAGCCACGGCGGTGCTGCACAACGTGGGCAATGTGCTCAACAGTGTCAATGTGTCGGCGAGTCTGATGACCGATGGGATTCGGAAATCCAAACTGGCTGGCCTGGCCAAAGCCGCGGGTTTGATGAGCGAGCAGTCGGCGAACTTGGACGACTTCTTGACCAACGATCCGAAGGGGAAGCAACTGCCGGACTACCTGAAGAAACTGGCTGAGCATCTGGGCGCCGAGCAAACGGCGATGCTGCAGGAACTGGGCTCGCTATCCAAGAATATTGAGCACATCAAAGACATTGTCAGCATGCAGCAGGCCTATGCGCGCGTCTCGGGCGTGGCCGAATCCATCGCACCCGCAGAACTCGCGGACGACGCCTTGCGCATGAACGCGGGCGCGCTGACCCGGCATGATGTGCAGTTGATTCGAGAATACGGAGAACTGCCCAAGGTCTCGGTTGAGAAGCACAAAGTGCTTCAGATTCTGGTCAATCTGATCAGCAACGCAAAATACGCCATGGACGACGGAAATCCACCGGTCAAACGGCTCGTCGTGAGAATGGGGATGAATGGAAACAATCATTTTAAGATCGCTGTGATCGACAACGGAGTTGGCATCTCAGCTGAGAATCTCACCCGGATCTTCGCTCATGGATTCACCACCAAGAAGACCGGGCATGGATTTGGTTTGCACAGCAGTGCGCTGGCTGCCAAAGAGATGGGTGGAACCCTGCACGTGGACAGCGCAGGCATGGGAATGGGGGCGGCTTTCACGCTCGAGCTCCCGTTGAAACCCGCGGAGGAATCTCATGGATAGTCTTCGCACCAGCGAGCCGAGGCGAATTCTGGTCATCGACGACAACCGGTCGATCCACGAAGATTTCCGCAAGATTCTGTCCAGCAGACAACCGGGCAACTCGGTGCTGGATGAAGCGGAGTCCGAGCTGTTCGGGGATGCCAAAGTCGAAACGAACGCGCCGCAGCTGGAGATTGACTCCGCTTACCAGGGACAGGAAGCCTTGGGGTTGGTGCAGGGGGCGTTAGCGCAGGGACATCCTTATGCGATGGCCTTTGTAGACGTGCGAATGCCGCCAGGCATCGACGGCCTTGAAACGGCGGCTGAGCTGTGGAAAGTCGATCCCGATCTGCAAATTGTGATTTGCACGGCCTACTCCGACTATTCATGGGATGAAATGCTGGACCGCCTGGGAACTTCGGATCGCCTGCTGATTTTGAAAAAGCCGTTCGACAATATCGAAGCCCTTCAGTTGGCTAATGCGCTGACCGAGAAGTGGCATCTGGCACGGCAAGCACGTGATCACTTGGAGGAGCTAGAGCGGCGCGTGCAGGCGCGAACACGGGATCTTTCGATTGCCAACGAGCAGTTGCAGCGAGCCAAAGAGGCGGCAGAGACCGCCAATCTTGCCAAGAGCCAGTTCCTGGCAAACATGAGCCATGAGATTCGCACGCCGTTGAACGGGGTCATTGGCATGGCCAATCTTCTGCTGGAAACTGACCTCAGTCCTGAACAGCGAGAGTATGCACAGATGCTGCACGGCAGTGGCAAGACCGTTCTCGTAGTGATCAATGACATTCTCGATTTTTCCAGGATTGAAGCTGGGAAACTGACATTCGAGCACTTGGATTTCGATTTGATCCAGACGATTGCAGGCTTGGTTCACCAATTCGCAATTCGAGCCCAGGAGAAAGGCATCCGGTTGGGCTTTCGAGTCGAGGATGAGGTGCCCAGCAGCTTGCGTGGGGATCCGGCCCGGCTGGGTCAAGTTCTCCTGAACCTCATTGGAAACGCCGTGAAGTTCACAGAACGAGGCGAGGTTCTCGTTCAGGTGACGAAAGAGAGCGACACGGGTTCAGGCGTGATCCTGCGATTTGAGGTGCGAGATACGGGTATCGGCATTTCGCCAGAGGTTCAGAAAGCGCTTTTTAGTCCATTTACACAGGCAGACGGCTCTACCACGCGCAAGTACGGAGGAACCGGTCTTGGGCTAGCCATCTGCAAACAGCTGGTCGAAATGATGCAGGGGCACATTGGCGTGCGCAGCACTTGTGGTGCAGGCGCTGCCTTCTGGTTCACTGCCGGTTTGGAGAAGCAGACAGTGAGGCCCGCAGACGCCGTGCTTGCAGCGCCTGGCCAAGATCGACCCTGCGCCACCCCGCCACCACTGCGCGTTCTGATAGCGGAGGACAACGTTGTGAATCAACTGGTGGTCAAGCGATGCCTGGAAACACTGGGCTATTCTCCAGATGTGGTGGAGAACGGCTTTGCAGTCCTGGAGGCAGTTAAGCGGAACACTTATGATTTGATTCTGATGGACTGCCAGATGCCAGAAATGGACGGATATGAAGCCACTCGGCAGATTCGACTTGCCGAGAAAGGCGGCCTTTTAGGCGAGAAAGGAGCCGGCTCGATCGGATGTTGCTGCCCGTCGGAGTGCCAGGCGGTTCGCATTGTCGCCGTGACTGCCAGTGCTATGCCAGGCGACCGTGAACGGTGTATCGCGGCAGGAATGGACGATCACATCGCGAAACCCTTGGACTTCGACGAACTGAAGAGAGTGTTGGGAGATACTAAGCGAGCCGTCAAGGCACCAGATCGTGTGCTGGTCAGTTGAAGATGGACTTGTGATGACTTGTCAATCGTGGACCTCCGGCAATGGGTAGCAGGCGGGAAAATTGCCAGGGCTAATCGACAGGTTGCGGCGCTCTTCGGCTACGAGGCCGATGAGTTGACCGGCCAGTCGATCGAAGTCCTGATGCCCGGGCGCTTCCGTGCCACTCATGTCGGGATGCGAGAGGGCTTTGTGGCGGCTCCCACGGTCCGACTCATGGGGGGAGGGGGCGCGAGCTGTTTGCCTTGCGGCGGGACGGCACGGAGTTTCCGGTCGAGATCACGCTCAGCCCCGTCGATACTGAAGACGGCACTATGACCTTGTGTGTCCTGCGCGACATCACCGCGAAGAAGAGAGCAGAAGCAGAGCTGGGAGCCGCTCACAAGCAGTTGATCGAGACTTCGCGTCAGGCGGGAATGGCCGAAGTGGCCACGGCTGTTTTGCATAACGTCGGCAATGTGCTCAACAGCGTCAACGTATCGGCCAGACTGGTGACGGATGCACTTCGGAAATCCAGGCTGCCCGGCTTGACCAAAGCTGTCGGATTGATGATCGAGCAAGCGGATCTAGGACAGTTCTTGAGCAGCGATCCAAAGGGTCGCCAACTTCCGGACTATCTGAGCAGGCTCGCCGAACACCTGGGCAGCGAGCAAAGCCAGATGCTAGGTGAATTGGGCTCGCTGTCCAAGAACGTCGACCACATCAAAGACATTGTGAGCATGCAGCAAGCTCATGCCCGAGTGTCGGGAGCCGTCGAGTCCGTTTCGCCGGCGGACTTGGTTGAGGATGCTTTGCGGATGAATGCTGTGGCGCTGACTCGCCATGACGTGCAGGTCGTTCGCGAGTATGGCGATCTGCCCAGGGTTTTGGTGGAGAAGCCCAAGGCGCTTCAGATTCTGGTAAATCTGATCAACAACGCCAAACAGGCCATGGACGAGGGCAAGCCCCCAGTCAAGCAGTTAACCGTGCGAATGGAGATGAACGGGAACAATCATTTCAAGATTGCGGTGACGGACAATGGCATCGGGATTCCAGCCGAGAACCTGACTCAAATCTTTGCGCACGGATTCACCACCAAGAAGACTGGGCATGGGTTCGGTTTGCTCAGCTGCGCTCTGGCAGCCAGGAGATGGGAGGAGCACTGCGGGTGCATAGCGATGGACCAGGAAAAGGAGCAGCCTTCACGCTTGAGCTCCCTTTGAAACTGGAGGCTAACAATGAGTAATCTTCACACTCGCCAAAATCGGCGGATTCTGGTGATCGACGACAGCCGGTCAATCCACGAGGATTTTTGCAAGATTCTGGGCACTGAACTGGCTGGGGCTTCGGCACTCGACGAAGTGGAAGCGGAACTGTTTGGAGAGTCTGAGCCCGAGGGGAACTCGGCCCACTTCGAGGTGGACTCAGCCTATCAAGGACAGGAGGGCTTGACTCTGGTTCAGCAGGCTGTAGAACAGGGCTGCCCTTATGCCATGGCCTTTGTGGATATGCGGATGCCTCCGGGCTGGGACGGCGTAGAAACGACCGCGCAGCTCTGGAAGGCGGATCCTGCTCTGCAGGTTGTGATCTGCACGGCCTATTCAGACTACTCGTGGGATGAGCTCGTGAAGACTCTGAGTACTTCGGATCGCCTGTTGATTTTGAAGAAACCCTTCGACAACATCGAAGCCCTTCAGTTGGCCAATGCACTGACGGAAAAGTGGCAACTGGCCCGGCAAGCTCAGGGCCAGCTGGAGGAGCTGGAGCGCCGTGTTCGCGAGAGAACCGAAGAACTGGAGAGCAGCAACATAGCCAAAGGGGCACTTCTGGCTGCGATCGCCTCGATCCTGATTGGCGTTGATGAACAGGGGAAAGTGATCCAGTGGAACCAAACGGCTGAAGATACCTTCTCAAAGCACTCCTCGGAAGTGGTTGGACACTCTTTCGATGAGTGCGGAATTCAATGGGATTGGACTTCAGTGGAGCGAAAGATCTCACACTGCCTTGATCAAGGCCAGGCGACGCGCTTGGATGATATCCGATACCTGCGTTCAGACGGCAAAGAAGCCTTTCTATCAATGATGGTGAGTCCAATCCGATCCGAGTCGGGGAGATCGAGAGGATACTTGTTGCTGGGTACCGACGTCACCCAGCGCAAGCTTCTGGAATCCCAGCTGAGCCAGGCACAGAAACTGGAATCGATTGGCCAACTGGCTGCTGGAATCGCACACGAGATCAACACTCCGACCCAGTACGTGGGAGATAACTGCCGCTTTCTGCAAGAGGCCTTCACAGACGTCGCGTGCATCCTGGGTAAATACGAAGAGTTGCGGGCGGTCTTGCAGAGCGGCAACGAGACTCGCGAGCAGCTGGTTGAGGTGGAGTCTGCTGCCGGGGCGGTTGACCTCGAATACCTGCTTGACGAAATCCCCAAAGCCATCCAGCAAGCGCTGGAAGGCAACCAGCGCGTTGCCAGGATTGTGCTCTCGATGAAAGAATTCGCGCACCCTGGAACTGGCGAAAAATCAGCCGTTGACCTCAATAAGGCCATCGAAACGACCCTGACCGTAGCACGCAATGAGTGGAAATACGTGGCCGAACTGGAGCTCGATCTAGATCCCGGGCTGCCGCCGGTCCCGGTGCTCCTGGGTGAATTCAATCAGGTCATCCTGAACATGGTGGTCAATGCAGCTCATGCGATAGCGGCGGTTGTGGGCCCTCACAGCGAATCGAGGGGCCGGATCACTCTTCGGACGCGTCAGAATGGAGACTTTGCCGAAATCCAAATCAGCGACACGGGCGTTGGGATTTCGCCGGAGGCGTTGCCCCGAATCTTTGATCCCTTTTTCACTACGAAAGAGGTTGGGAAGGGGACCGGCCAGGGGTTGGCCATTTCACACAGCGTCGTCGTAAAAAAGCATGGCGGGTCGATCGACGTCGAAACCGGAATCGGAAAGGGAACCACGTTTATCATCCGGCTTCCTCTCGAAGCATCGGCTGCTGCCGCGTGACGATCTGCGCCTGAGGCCAGCCATTTTAGGAACAGAGTGCGTTGCTTCTCAAACGCACTGTTGGGTCACCTAGAACAGATGGTCCGCCAAACAGCTCCACACTCCCTTGATGTCTTTCACCACATCACTCGGCTTCATGAGGAATTGGCTGCTGGCTTATGCCTAAAGTCGGAATGAGGCAGCCATCCAACACACCTTGGATCTAAGCACGCCGGTGCTTTGGTTGGCCGGCAATTGGGGGCTCCCGGTATTCACTCCACCGGGGCGAAGCCTTCCAGCTCGTCCGCCGTCTGACGGCTGGTCTGTGAGAAGCGCGCGGTGGAAACTGGCTTTCCTGCCGATTATCCGATCTGTGTGAAGATGCTGAAGCGGTGCGAGCCTCCTCTCCAGCGGGACGGTGGCGCGGCACTCGGCTGTGACGGGCAATTCTACGGTGTGCTTTCACGTGCCAGCTTCACGGCAGCCTACTCCATTCTGACACGCGAGGTCACTGCTTCGAAGGCAGTGGCTGATCTTGAAAACAAGGCTGGTCAAACTGAGCCGCTTCCAGGCTGCGCGGCGGCAGCGGGAGGCGTTGCGCTCGTCCAGAAACGCCTCACCAGGGGGACAGGACGCCTCGCAGGCTCTGCCTGCAACGCCTCGCCCGTCCCGCCCAGCTGGTTCATGCGTTAGCAAGAATCGCCGGCGCATCCACCTTCTGACCCTCAGACTTTGACGGAGCCCTGCTCTGCATGCCTGCATGCCAGCCCCTTGCTTCAAGAGCTCGAAAGTCCTATACTGACAGCACTGATTTTCCTCCTCTCTTGCCTGCGATTCCGGCGGATTCCTGACGAGCCAACGATGGTGACCTCAGGAAGTGTTATGAAGACGACGCTTGGTTCCGAAAGAGGCAGGAATTGCGCGCTTTCATATTGCTCAACAGTGAAGCTGTTGAGGAGTTCACCGGAGGGATCGAGTTTCATCGGCGCTGGGCGCTTTTCGGCGGAACACGGAAACACCCCAGCGCATACCTGCCACGCAGGTGACTGCGACCGGAGCATGGCCTGCATGCCCTTTTTGGTTCGGCGACGGGTCTCTCTGGGTGCGGCGCAGACCCATTTCTGGAAGTGAGGTGCTAAGATTGCAATCGTCTTCAGAACAGCAGAGAATCGAGACGGCAGAGGTGCCGCTCGACCGCGACATCTTTCTGCGTACTCTGATCCGCGAGCTGGCCGGGACACTGGAAGAGGTGGTCGGCCTCGATGAGGCGAAGGGTTACATTAGCATCGTGGGCCGAGCGATCGGCGAGCAGATCAACCAGGAGTACAAGAAGGCCCTCTCCCTGCCAAACCTGACCCGGCCGCAAGTGGCTGCGGTGATGGTCGACTTGAAGCGACGCATCCAGGGAGAGTTTTACATCATCGAGGAAAGCGGCGACCAGATCGTCCTGGGGAATCGGACCTGCCCTTTCGGCGAGAAGGTGTTGGGACGCACGTCTATGTGCATGATGACTGCCAATGTGCTGGGAAGCATTGCTGCGGAAAACCTGGGCTATGCCAAGGTGGAAATCCAGGAGGCCATCGCGCGCGGCCATGCCGGCTGTAGGCTGGTGGTCTATCTGAAGAAGAAGCCGGAATCAGACGCCCAGGACGGACAGGAGTTTTACAGAGGCCAGTTCCAACTGTGAACATCGAAAGCTTTTTGCAGCTCGCCGACGTGCTGCCGGAGGCCATGTTTCTGGTCGACGACGAGGGCCGGATACTGGCGTGCAACGCAGCAGCAGGGGTTGTGCTGCGCATGCAATGCCGGGAAGTTGCAGGTTCCAAGATAGGGGGTCTGCTGGCCAAATCTCAGGAAGAAGTTGCTCGTTACCTTTCCCGTTGCTTGCGTAGCCGTGCCTTGTTACCCGGCAGGCTTGCCTGGCGAGCAAGCGATGGCGAGCTCATCGATTGTCACTGCCTCGGCGCTCTGATTCAGCCAAGATCAGCCCGCAGCCCGGCTCAGCTGCTCCTGCGTTGTCAAAACAAAAAGAATACATTCAGCCCTTTCAAACAGGTCAATGAGCGAATTGCCGAGCTGCACCTGCAGATGGCGGCGGCCAAGGAAGGCGCCGAGACGGCGAACCGAATCAAGTCGACCTCCCTGGCCACTGTGTCGCACGAACTGCGCACTCCGCTGAACGCGATCCTCGGGTTCACCGGCATCATCCTGCAGGGGATGGCCGGCCCGCTGAACGCGGAGCAGAGCAAGCAGCTCGAAATGGTGCGGAGCAGTGCACGGCATCTGCTGTCGCTTATCAATGACGTGCTCGACATCTCGAAGGTTGACGCGGGCGAGCTGAAGGTGAGTTGCGAGCCGTTCGATTTGTCCGCGTCCATCGCCAAGGTCGCGGGCTTCATGAGGCCGCTGGCGGAGAAGAAGGGCGTGTTGTTGCGCGTGGAAGTTGCTTCCGGGCCGTGCCAGGCGGTCAGCGACCAGCGCTGCGTCGAGCAAATCCTGCTCAACCTGCTCAGCAACGGCATTAAATTCACCGACCACGGTGACGTCTGCCTGACGGCGGAAGTGGTGCCCAATTTCCGCTCGCCGGACGGCACCTCCTGGCCCGCAGTCCATCTGCGCGTGTCGGACACCGGTAAGGGCATCAAAGCCGAGGACCTGAGCACGATCTTCCAGCCGTTCCGGCAGATTGACGACCGCCTGTCGCGGGAACATGAGGGGACGGGCCTGGGCCTGGCCATCAGCCGCCGGCTGGCAGACCTGCTCGGCGGCGAGATTCGGGCGGAGAGTGAATGGGAAAAGGGGAGCGTGTTCACGTTCATGCTGCCGCTGAACAGAAAGGAACAGCGCCGTTCAGAACCAGTGCCGCCCGCTCAAAGGGCCACCGGTGGCAACGGCTACGTCGAGAATCCATCAACCCACGACCTTCAGGAGTGAAGTCAGCCGCCACCTGCAGAGGTCGAGGATGGAGGGGCGCCATGAGCCGCGTGCTGATTGTTGATGACAGTGCCGACAACCTTTACCTGCTCCGTGCGCTGCTCCAGGGTCACGGCTGCGAGGTGGAGGAAGCGCGTCACGGTGCCGAGGCGCTGGCCAAGGCGCGCCAGCATCCGCCCGACCTCATCATCACCGACCTGCTCATGCCTGTGATGGACGGCTACACCCTGCTGCGCCACTGGAAGGCCGACGAGCGGCTCAAGACGATTCCGTTCATCGTTTACACTGCCACGTACACGCAGCCGCAGGACGAGAAACTGGCGCTCAGTCTGGGCGCGGACATCTTCATCGTGAAGCCCGTCGAGCCGGAGCCGTTCATGGACCGCGTGCGCGAGGTGCTGACACTGCAAGAGCGCACGGAACTTTCCCCGCCGCACCAGCCCGTCGGCGACGAGCGGGATGTTCTCAAGAGTTACAACGGCGTCCTCGTGCGCAAGCTGGAGGAGAAGGTCCGGCAGCTGGAGCAGGCCAACGGCGAGCTTGCCAAGCGTGAGGCGCGACTGCGCGCCCTCGTCGATACCGAACCAGAGTGCGTGAAGCTGCTCGGCCCCGATGGCGCGTTGCGCGAGCTAAACCCCGCCGGCCTGCGCATGCTGGAAGCGGATTCGTTTCAACAAGTCGAGAACCAAAGTCTCTTTCCAATGGTGGTCGAGGAGCAGCGCGAATTGCTTCGAGACCTGACCGAGAGAGTGTTTCGCGGCGAATCCGGCACGCTCGAGTTTCAAATCGTGGGGCTCAAGGGCGGCCGGCGGTGGCTGGAAACCCACGCTACCCCGTTGCGCGACGAGCACGGCCGGGTAACCGCGCTGCTCGGCATCACGCGCGACGTCACGGAACGCAAGCAGGCTGAAACGATCTTGGTCTGCCAGACGCAGGTCCTCGAAAAGATCGCCACCGGCGCGCCGCTGGCCGAGTCCCTGGCTGCGATGCTCCGGCACATCGAGGGGTTTTCGCCGGCGATGCTCTGTTCGGTGCTGTTGCTCGACGCTGACGGCCAGCGCCTGCGGCATGAGGCCGCGCCGAGTTTGCCGGATGGGTTCAACCGCGCCGTCGACGGCGTGTTTGTCGGCCCGCGCGCCTGCTCGTGCGGGACGGCGGCGTTCCGGCGCGAGCCGGTCATCGTCGAGGACATCGCCACGGACCCGCTGTGGGCGGACTACCGCGAGCTGGCCCTGGCGCACGGGCTGCGCGCCTGCTGGTCCACGCCCATCTTCGATAAGCAGCAGCAGGTGCTGGGCACCTTCGCGATCTACTACCGCAACCCGGGCCGTCCAGCCGCGATGGACCGGCGGTGCATTGACCTGGCCACGGACCTGGCGGCCATTGCCATCAGCCGGGAGCGCGCCGAAGCCGCGTTGCGTGAGAGCGAGGCGAAATTCCGCGCCATCTGCGAAACCTCACCGGCGGGCATCTTCCTCATCAGCCGCGACGGCCGCGTCACCTACGGCAACCCCGCCGAGCTGCGCCTGACCGGCCTCTCGCGGGAAGATACAGTGGGTCTGAGCTGGATCAAGGCCATTCATCCGGACGACCGCGAGCAGGTCATAGCGGATTGGCAGGCCTGCACGGCTGCGGGACGGCCCTATGCCGGCACTGGCCGTTACCTGCACCCCGATGGCACGGTTGTGTGGTGGGACGTGGTCACTGCACCCGTTCACGATGGAGACACGCTCCTTGGCTATGTCGGCCTGGTGATAAACATCACCGAGCGCAAGCAGGCGGACGAGGCTCTTCGGCAGGCCAACGACCGCTTGCAAGTTCTCTCGCGCCGGTTGCTGGAGATTCAGGAGGCGGACCGGCGGCAGCTAGCAAGGGAGTTGCACGACGAGATCGGTCAAGCGCTCACAGCCGTCAAGATCAATCTGCAATCGTTGCAGCGTTTCCCCGATCCCGCTGCGGCCACGCCCCTCGTGGGGGAAAGTGTGGCCCTCGTGGACCGTGCGCTTCAGCAAGTGCGTTCGCTCTCGCTGGAACTGCGCCCCGCGCTGCTGGACGATTTGGGACTGCTCGTGGCGCTGCGCTGGCTGGCGGACCAGCACGTGAACCGGGCCGGCCCGCTCGTGAGATTCGACGGGAGCCCGGCAGACGCGCGGTTTGACACGGCTGTGGAAACAGCGTGCTTCCGCGTCGCACAGGAGGCCTTCAATAACATCGTCAAACACGCCGGCGCCCGGAACGTGTCTGTGGGTCTGCGGCGGCGGGGTGAAGAGCTGCACCTGCTCGTGCACGACGACGGCACGGGCTTCGACGTGGCCGCCGCGCGCAATCGAGCTCTGCGGGGTGCGAGCCTGGGTCTGCTGGGCATGGAGGAGCGTGCCAGGCTCGCCGGAGGCGGAATCGAATGGCGCTCCACGCCGGGCCAGGGCACGGAAGTGCACGCATGGTTCGCTCTGCACCGGCCGGCCGGCACCAGCGGCACAAGGTCCGCTACACCGTGAAACCCCTGCGTATCCTCCTCGCTGACGACCACGCGCTCGTACGCGCCGGCATCCGTTTGCTGTTGGAAAGAATCGCCGGCGTGGAGGTCGCGGGTGAGGCCGATGACGGTCTCGAGGCACTGGCCTCGATCAGGACCCTTCAGCCGGACGTCCTGCTCATGGATATCGCGATGCGAGGGTTGAACGGCCTAGAGGCTGCGGCGCGCGCGGCAAAGGAGTTCCCGCAGGTCAAGGTCATCATACTTTCGATGCACGCGAACGAGGAATACGTGCTGCAGGCGTTGCGCGTGGGCGCGGCAGGCTACCTGCTCAAGGATTCGGCGACCCGCGAGCTGGAGCTGGCCCTCGAGGCCATAAGTTGTGGTGAGCCGTATCTCAGCCCCGCGATCTCTCGCGCAGTGATTGACGGCTACCTGGCGCGTGTCTTCGGCGCGGGCAGTATGCCGAGTACGCCGCTGACGCCGCGCCAGCGTGAGATCCTAAAATTCATTGCCGAGGGCAATTCCACCAAGGAGATCGCCTTCACGCTGAATCTGAGTTGCAAGACCGTGGAGACGCACCGCGCCCAGATGATGCAGCGGCTGGACATTCATGACATAGCCGGACTCGTGAAATACGCCATGCACATTGGTCTGATCCCGCCCGCGGACTGACGTCCGCACCCGCACGACACCTGCCTCTCGTCCCTTTTCTGCCCGTCGCCGCTCAGGAATTCCCTGAAGCCATCTCAGGTATTGCCCAATTGCGCGCGCCGTGGCGCGTCGCGATAGTGGACCCATGAAGCAGATTCGCGTTTTGCTTGTGGACGACAGCCTGCAGTTTCTGGATTCCGCGGCTGATTTCCTTGCATGCGACGGGCGCGTGCTGGTCGTGGGCCGCGCGCGCGACGGCCAGGAGGGCGTGCGGCTCGCCGAAGAGCTTGCCCCGGACCTTGTGCTGATGGACCTGTCGATGTCCGTGATGGACGGCTTGGCCGCCACACGCCTCATCAAGGCCCGACCTGCGCCACCGCGCGTTGTGATCGTCACGCTGCGAGACAGTCCGGAGGACCGGCAGGGTGCGCACAGCGCGCGCGCCGACGGGTTCATTTGCAAATCGGAGTTCACTGACCGCGTGCTCGCGGCGGTTGATGCCCTTTCGCCGGGGCTGGCTCCTCTCTTGAACAGAACGCCAGGCGAACGGACGATGTGATGCCAGCCCTCCAACGGCTCCTGACACACGCACCCGGCGCTGCAGCCCTTTGGGCCGCGGCGGTGGGGGCGCTCGTGCTGGCGGGCTGGGTGCTGGACATTGCAGTGCTCAAGAGCGTCGTACGGGGCTTTGCCACGATGAAGGCCAGCGCGGCCCTCGGCTTTATCTTGGCGGGCGCGGCTCTGTGGACGTTGCGGAAGCGGCGACTCAACACTTCCGCGCGCCGGTTTGCAAACGCCTGTGCCGCAGCGGTAGGAGTGATCGGACTGCTCACCCTGCTCGAGTTCGTGTTCGGCTGGCAGCTCCACATCGACCCACTCCTGTTCCTCGACTCGCGCCGTGGCGCTGAAACGGCCGCGCCGGGCCGCATGGCTCCAGCCTCGACATTCGGTTTTGTGTTGTTTGGGCTGGCGGCGCTGCTGGTCGACCGTCCCGCGGCCAGAAAGCTTTGGCCATCATTGGCGCTCGCTGTGCTGGGTGTCGGCGTCTTCGCCGTCGTCGGCTACTTTTACCATTTGACCTCTTTGGATCACATCCCGGCGTTCACCACCATGGCGTTGCACACGTCGCTGACGTTTGTGGTGCTGGCCACCGGCCTGTTGTGTGCGCGTCCAGAAAGTGAGCTGGTGACGGTGTTGACGAGTTCCACGGCTGACGGGCTAGCTGTGCGGCGCCTCTTGCCCGTGACCCTCGTCGCCCCGCTCCTGCTGGGCTGGGTCGGACTTGCAGGACAGCAGCGCGGGCTATACAACGCCGAGCTGGCCATGGCGTTTATGGCGGTGTCGAGCGGAATCGTGGTGAGTGCCGTTGTGTGGCGGCGCGCGCGCGCATTGCAGCAAACCGGCGGCGAACGCGGGCGGAACGAAGAGGCTGTCGGCAAAAGTCAGGTGTTGTTTCGCCAACTCTTCGAGTCGTCGCCGGACGGCGTCCTGCTAGTGAAAGCAGACGGGAAAATTGCCGTGGCGAATCGACAGGTGGCGGCGCTGTTCGGCTACGACGCCGATGAGCTGACCGGCCAGCCGCTCGAAGTCCTGGTGCCCGAACGCTTTCGCGCTGCTCATGTCCGGATGCGAGAGGGTTACGCGGCAGCTCCCACGCTCCGGCCCATGGGGGGGAGGGGCCGAGAGCTGTTTGCCTTGCGGCGGGACGGCACGGAGTTTCCGGTCGAGATCACGCTCAGCCCCGTCGATACCGAAGACGGCGCCATGACCTTGAGTGTCCTTCGCGACATCACCGAGCGCAAGGGAACGGAGACTGTCCTGCGCCAGGCGCGGGAGCGGCTGGCCCGCGCTGTGGCGGCGGGCAACGTCGGCTTGTGGGATTGGGATCTCCGCACAAACCTGGTTTACTTCTCGCCGGAATGGAAGCGCCAGATCGGCTATGAGGAGCATGAGATCTCGGACGGCCTCAGCGAATGGCAAAGCCGCGTCCATCCGGACGATCTGGGCGAGGCGCTTCGGTGCGTGCAGGCTTATCTGAGCGGTGCCGCGCCCGCCTACGAGGTGGAATTCCGGTTCCGCCACAAGAACAACTCCTATCGCCACATTCTGGCTCGCGGCTCGAAGCTGGCAGGCAGCGACGGCACGCCGCTCCGACTGCTCGGCACTCACGTCGACATCACCGAGCGCACGCAGTTGCAGACCCAGTTCCTGCAGGCCCAGAAGATGGAGAGTGTGGGTCAGCTCGCCGGCGGCATGGCTCACGACTTCAACAATCTGCTCACAGTCATCAATGGCATCACCGAGCTGGTGCTGCTCGACGTGAAGGCCGCGGATCCGCTGCACGCGGACCTGCTGCAGATTCGCGGCGCCGCAGATCGGGCGGTGTCGCTAATACGGCAGTTGCTGGCTTTCAGCCGCAAGCAGTTCTTGAAGCCTGTCGTCCTGGATCTGAACTCAGTTGTGTCAGACATGCGGCCTATGATCGAGCGCTTGATCGGCGAGGACATCAATCTCGTGATCAAGCCGGCGAAGGGTTTGCGCTCAGTCAGTGCAGACCCTGCCCAGATCGAGCAGGTGGTTATGAACCTGGCCGTTAATGCCCGGGACGCCATGCCCGTTGGCGGCGCGCTGACCATTGAAACGCAAAACGTAGAGCTCGATGCAGCATATGCCTTAGAGCACCCGTCTGTAGAACCAGGGCCGCACGTGGTGCTGGCCGTTGGCGACACGGGCGTCGGAATGGACGAGGCGACCCGCAGGCGGATCTTCGAACCTTTCTTTACCACCAAGGGGTCGGCAAGAGGCACGGGACTTGGCCTGTCCACCGTGTATGGCATCGTCAAGCAGAGCGGCGGCAGCATCTGGGTGTACAGTGAACCCGGCCGCGGGACCATGTTCAAGATCTATCTACCGGAGGTCGAGGGGGCGGCGGCGCACCAGGCCCGGCCTGCTCGAACCGCGCTGGCGGCGGGAGGCACCGAAACCATCCTCATCGTCGAGGACGATGCGGCGGTCCGCCGTCTGGCCAGGCGGTTTCTGCAGTCCGGCGGCTACACCGTCATCACGGCCGGCAACGGCGCCGAGGCTCTGAAGCTGCTGGCGCGTCGCGACGGGCCCGTGCATTTGATGCTCACCGACGTCGTCATGCCGGGGATGAGCGGACGGGATCTGGCGGCGCACCTGGCGAATATCCGCCCTGGGACGAACGTCCTCTACACCTCCGGCCATACCGAAGACGCCATCCTCCGCCACGGCGTCATCAACGATGCCACCCACTTTATCGGGAAGCCGTATACGAGGGCGGAACTGACCCGCAAGGTACGGGAAGTGTTGGACTCTTCGGATCTTGACTAGTAGACAGTCCTTCGACCGATTAAACCCTTGGGTTCGGCACAATCGAGAAGCTTAGTCCCGATGTTGGTGCCACTCTGCTTGACGTTCCCGTATTCCGGTCGACAGTCTCAAGCCGCGCAGCACTATCTCTTTTCATGTATCCTACAATGAAATAATAAATTATAACTAAATGAATTAAAATACCGATAATAACACATAGGGTTTTGAGAATTCCTAGATTGGGGGAAGTCCCCAGAATGGAAGGCTCTGAAAGCCGAATCTTTACACTTCCGGCACGGAGGCTGGAAGGTGGATTCTCACGGAGGAGACTCCCATGGCCAGCTTTTCAATTGTCAACAACATCAGCTCCGTCAATGCACAGGCTAAGCTGTATGAAACTAACGTCAGTCTGGGGAACACTCTCGGCCGCCTGTCGAGCGGTTTGCGCATCACGCAATCGAGTGACGATGCGGCTGGCTTGGCGGTGGCTAACAGCTTTCGATCTGATGTTTCCATTCTCACTGTTGGTGTTCGCAACGCTAACGACGGTCTCAGCAAACTTCAGGTAGCGGACAGTGCTTTGAACAATATTTCAAACCTCTTGGATCGAGCCGCGGTTCTGGCTACCCAGTCGGCTTCCGAAGGTTTTAAAGGCAGCCGCACAGTATTGAACAATGAGTTCGCTATCGTCCTCGACGAGATTGATCGTGAAGCCGGCATAGGGAGCTTGACCACCGCAAGCAGTTACTCCGTATACATCAGCCGAGACGGCGCCAATGGGATCGTAGGTGTCAGCTATGGCAGCGCCACGTCGGCAGCGCTCAATCTCAGCACCACCACGATCGACACGGCCAGTAACTCCCAGACGGCCCTGGTCACCATCACCAATGCCATCACCAGTCTGGGTTCGCTCCAGGGTACGGTGGGGTCAGCGCAGAACCGTCTGGCCTTCGCGATCGAGATTGCACAGTCTCAAATTGTCAGCAAGACAGCGGCGCAAAGCAGGATTCGCGACGCCAACATGGCTGAGGAAACTGCCAGTCTGACCCGATTTAACATTCTGAACCAAAGCGGCATGGCAGCTTTGGCTCAGGCTGACCAGAGTAGTGCTGCCGTGCTTGTCTTACTTCGCTCAAGCTCGGAAGAGAGTCTGAGCGAATGAAGCTTTTCTTGAGTCAGGATTGCGCGCTTGTACTGTCGTCGCTAGAGCCTGCAGGATCATTACAGACTCCGCGCGAGATCGCGCTGCCAGTCTCGTGATGAGTATGAATTACGTAGTCTGTACCTGCTTGACCCAGCCGTGTGTTCTGCTGTGAGTGCTTTTGTACAAACACCAAATGAAAATGGATAACTTTACGCACAAGCCAGCACTAGGTGACACTGTCATAGTGAACGCGGAGGATAGCCTCTGGTCACATGTCTTAAGGCAGCGCAGCACTCTGTATCAGTTCATTTTGACCACCAGACAGCCTTCTGTTAACCGGAGGGTTGTAGGTTCGAGTCCTACCTGAGGAGCCAAATCTCGGAATTAATGTTGGAAGCCACTTCGGTGGCTTTTTGTTTTTTGGGGGCCATGTGGGACCTTGTAGTAACCAGGCGGCCCATCAGCGGCCATCCTCAAACAGTCATGGTCTGGCGGCACCAGCGCGCCTCGCCGCAAGATCCCGGTGCACACGGGCAACGACGTGCATGTACCCGCCGGACGAGTAGCGATCGGCGGCAGCAGTGCGAATGTGCTTGAGTGCCTGCTCGGCGTCGCCCAGCGCTTCCAGATACAGTCCGACATAGAGCTCCGCATAGAACTGACTTTCCGGCTGTGTGCCGGCTGCTTTTAGAACCTGCTCTGTCGAGAGTTCGCCGCCAAACATCCGATAGATCTGACTCATTGGAACGCGCGAGTCAGGTCCCGCCGGGAGAAGCGCAGCCTTGGCCTTTTTCGGCGATTCGGCCCGCGCCACACACAGAAAATGCCAGGCGGCATTTTCGACGTCATTCGGGTTTACGGTACGGTGCGATTCGAACTGCGCTCGACAATCCTGGTAGCGCCCGGCGTAGTAAAGTGCGATGCCCCGCTGCCAGAGTTGCGGTGCGGCGTCGGGAACCAGCTTGGCCAGCCGATCAAAGCCTGAAACAGATTCTGTAATCCGGCCGCTCAGAAAATCTGCAACAGCTTGTTCAAACAGAGCTTGAGGTCGCTCCGTTTGGGCCTGGCAAATCACTGTCATCGCCACTGGAAACAGAAAACCGATGAAGGCTGACCCGCTAAGCCGCCACCCGTTGGATCTCTCGTGTTCGACCATGGTCTATTCCCAGATTAAAACCGCTGGAATCACTTGGTCTCGTCCGATTCTTCGGCAAGAAGCAGTTTCTATGTTGTCTCTGATCGTAAAACAATTCGCGGACAGAACGTCAGCAGACAGTGCATCCGGCGTGACGCACCGCTCTGCACCAGCGTCTCTGTGGTCAAGGCGCCGAGGCGTTCTGGCATCCCGCACTTGACGCCCGGAGATTTGTCGAGCAGCGTGCCTGGCTCTGGACGCAAGATTCGTGCAGTGAGTCTTACTCGTAACGCAAGGCCACCACCGGGTCTACGCGCGTGGCCCGTCGTGCCGGAAACCAACACGCCAGCAGGGCGATAAGCACAAGCAATCCGCCGAGTGTGGCAAAAGTAAGGGGATCGTTGGGCTCAACACCGAAAAGAAGTGCTGTCAGGAGGCGCGACAGCGCGAGGGCACCAGCGAGACCAATGACGATGCCGAGACCGGCCAGCGTCATTCCTTGTTTCACAACCATTCGCAGAACGTCCTTGCCCTGTGCGCCCAGCGCCATGCGAATACCGATCTCCTGCGAGCGCTGCTGTGCCGAGTACGACATCATGCCATAGATTCCGATCGCTGCCAGGAGCAGCGCGATTCCGGCAAACACGGTCAGAATCGTCATGTTAAAGTTCTGGCGGGCCGTGGCCTCGGCGACCACATGGTTGAGCGACCGCTCGTGTGCGATAGCCAGTTGACTGTCAGCCGCCAGCACCTGCTTCCTTACTGCGGGGCTCAGCGTCAGCGGACTCACTGCGGTTTTGACGATCCAAGTCATGGGAATGATCGTGTTGTTGAGAGCGGTGAAGCTGTCTTTGACCTGCGCCAGCGGAATGTACATTTCCTCTGGTGCGGGCCTTCCCAAGCCCCCTTCCTTTACATCCCCGACAATCCCCACGACTTCGCGAGGTCCTTCGGCGAAATCTGGCCCCATACCCCTTCCAATCTCAATTCGCTGGCCGATTGGGTCTTCCTTCGGCCAGTACTTCTTCGCAAACGCCTCGTTGAGGATGACAATGGATGGGGAGACTGCGGTGTCACGTTCGTTGAATAGCCGGCCCCGGCGCAGCGGAATCTCCAGCACCTTAAAATACGAGGGTGAAACAAACATCCAGCCGGCGCCACCGGTTGATTGTTCTCCCGAAGCCAGAGGCCGGCCGACGATGTTGAACCCTAGACCGAAGCCCCCTTCGAGCGGCAGGAAAGGAACGTTCGCTGCTGCCAGCACACCGGGCACACTCTCAATTCGTCGCACAACGTCCCGGGTCAGGAGATCCATTCGAGCTGTTGTGCTGTACTTTGAGCCTCCCAATGAGGTTTCGAAGGTCAGCACATGATTCGGATTGAAGCCCGCATCCACTGACCGCAAAGAGGCGAACGTGCGGATGAGCAACGCCGCTCCGATCAGCAGCACCAAGGCCAAGGCTGTTTCGGTCACCACCAGCGCGTTGCGCAGGTAGTGAGTCCTGCCAGTTCCGGATCGCGAGTTGCCTTCTTTGAGTGTGGAGTTCACGTCGGTCCGGGAAATCTGCAGGGCGGGAACGAAGCCAAACAGGATGCCCGTCAGAAACGTGCTGCCCAAGGTAAAGACCAGGATGCGCCAATCCAGCAACGCCGCATCGGAAAACTCGGCTGCGCGCGGCAAGTTGCCAGGGCGCAACGCGACCAGAGTCCGGGCTCCCCACATGCCAACTAGCAGGCCAAGCACGCCGCCGGCAACAGCCAGCACCATGCTTTCAGTCAGCAATTGACGAACGATTCTCCATCGGCCTGCGCCCAGGGCGCTGCGGATGGCGATCTCGCGCGACCGACCGGTTGCCCGTGCCAAGAGCAGGTTTGCCACGTTGGCGCACGCGATCAGAAGCACCAGCCCCACCGCGCCCAGCAGAATCAGGAGAGGCTGCTTCACATCGCCTACCATGAATTCCTGAAACAGAGCTGCGGTCGCTGACTCCTCCTTGCCCATGACGTTGGGATTTGCCTGACGAAACCTCTCGGCTGCCATTGTCATCTGAGCCTTCGCGGCTTCCAAAGTGACGCCTGGCTTGAGTCGCGCAGCCACGAAGAGGTAGTGGCCCTGATTCGTGGAGTTGCGGTCCGCCTGCAGCGGAAGAAAGAGATCAGCAGTTGGATAGGGCCGGAACGAAGCCTGCAGCACTCCGATTACGGTGTAAGGTTCGCCGTTGAGTACGAGGACGCGACCGATGGCGCCAGCGTCCCTGCCAAATCTGCGAACCCACAACCCGTGACTCATTACGGCGAGTGGGGGTCCTCCAGGCCGATCCTCGTCGGTGGAGAAAACGCGCCCCAGCGCCGGCCTGGCGTCGAAGACCTGAAAGAAATTCGCTGATACATGGATTCCCTTTACCTGTTCCGGCATGGTTCCACCGCTAATATTGAGGCCCGGACCGGAAAAGTCATACGCACACAGGTACTGGAAAGCCTGTGTGTTCTCTTTCCAGGCTATGAACTTGGGAACGGACGCGCTTGGGCTCTCGCCATCGCGGAATTTGAGCATCAGCCGCACCAGCCGATCGGGCTCGCTGTAGGGAAGCGGCTGCAAGAGGACGCTGTTCACCACCGAAAAAATCGCGGTATTCGCCCCGATTCCAAGGGCCAGCGTGGATATCGCTACAATCGCGAAACCGGGACTCTGGACTAGCTTCCGCCCTCCATGCCGAATATCCAGTAGCAGAGTCTCCATAGCGTATGGGCACCTTTCTCTTGTGTGATTATCGAGAAACTGCGCTGCTTCTCGAAAGCAAAATCGACTCGCGAAGGCGAAAACGTTGAGCAGATGGCAGTAACCACGTACCCAAGCGCATTTGAACAAATCCATTCTGATGGGCTAAGATCCGGGCATGTTTCCATTCAGATAGAAATCGGGTTACGTTTCCAAATTCTCAGGAGATCTTTGCAATGACAAAAAGTGTGCGCTGCTTTCTCTTCATCCTTGTCTTCACTGTCCCGCTGACCTCGGCTGCTGACAGGCGTCCGATCACGGCACAAGACCTCTGGGCCTTCAAGCGGCTTGGCAGCCCCGTTCTCTCTCCAGATGGCGGCTCGGTGATTTTCACCGTTCAGGAGTGGTCTGTGGAAAAGAATAGGAGCACGTCCAGCTTGTGGTTGGCCGAAATCGCCAGCGGTAAAGTCAGGCGACTGACCCGCGCCAACGCCTCGGACAGCTCGCCGGCCTGGAGCCCGGATGGCGCCAGGATCGCGTTCGTTTCCAAGCGCGGCGACGACGAGAGCAATGCGCTCTATGTTATCCAGCCTGGCGGGGGAGAGGCAGAAGAGATTGTGGAACTGCCGTATGGTGTCACTGCGCCCCAATGGATGCCCGATAGCAACCGTGTCATTGTAGCCACTCGGGCGATCCCGGAGCTTGCGGGCACGTTCAGCAAGAGTGACCAGGCAGCCATGCGCAAAGAGATCAAGCGTCGCAAAGATTCCAAGATGACGGCCAAAGTCACAGAGCACCGCCAGTATCGTTACTGGGACCAGTCTCTCACCGACAACCTCGCACATCGATTGCTTGTTGTGAACGTCGAGACCAAAGAGGTGACTGACTTGACGCCCAAGTGGGATCGCCTCTTCAGCCTCAGTGGAGAAGCAACCTTCGATGTAGCCCCTGACGGCAAGCAAGTCGCTGTGGTGATCAACAGCGTCGGAGCCCCTTATCGCGAACGACCTAACAGCGACATTTATCTGGTCCCAACCGATAACTCCGGGGGCATGAAGAACCTGACTTCCGACAATCGCTTTACAGACGACGAGCCGCGTTTCTCTCCGGATGGCAATTCGATAGTGTTTTACCGTCAGGTCAGGTCCCTCCCTTATTCTGGAGAGAACCAGCGCCTTTGGCGGCATGATCTGACGACGGGGAAGAACCTGCCGATAACTTCAGAACTTGACTACTCATTTGACCAATACGTGTTCTCTCCGGACAGCCATTCGCTGTGGCTGCTGGCTGAGGAACGGGGTGTCCTGCCGCTGTTCAGGTTGAAGCTGGACGGCAGCGGCTTCACAAAGGTGTATGGAGAAGGGACGAGCAGCAGTCTTGATGCCGCCCGCGGTGCTGTGGTTTTTCTCAACGAGACGTTCAACCGGCCGGCCGAGCTGTTTGTGCTGGACACAGCGACGGGAAAGGCGCGCCAGCTCACGCATTTCAACGACGACCTGCTGGCCCAGTTGGATCTTGGCAGAGTGGAGTCGCACACGTTTGCCGGGGCGAAGGGACGCGAAATACAAGTGTGGCTCATTCATCCGCCAGCCTTCGACCCCGGCAAGAAGTATCCACTTGTGCAATTGATGCATGGTGGCCCACACACGATGGTACGCGATGCCTTCAGCTACCGTTGGAACGCTCATGTGTTTGCGTCGCCGGGTTACTTTGTTGCCTGGGTAAACCGGCACGGCTCGACAGGATTTGGGGAAAAATTTGCCAGCAGCATCCTGGGAGAATGGGGTGAAAAGCCCTTCACGGATATCATGCAAGGCACGGATTACCTGTTGGCGAAATTCCCCAGCATCGACCGTGACCGTGTTGCCGCGGCCGGCGCCAGCTATGGCGGCTACATGGCTGCTTGGGTTCTTGGCCACACGGATCGTTTCAAGTGCATCGTGAACCACGCCGGAGTGAACAACTTCTACACGCAGTACGGGGGCGACACCACGAGCTACTCGTTCACAGAGGAAGTGCTGGGTGGCACGCCGTGGAAGGACGTGGAAGGCATGCAACGGAATAATCCGATGTTTTACGCGAAGAACTTTAAGGCGCCCATGCTGATTATTCACGGCGAAATGGACTACCGCGTACCCTATGGCAACGGATTGGAGCTCTACGGCGTGCTGCAAGCGATGGGCGTGCCTTCCCGGTTGGTCCTTTATCCTAATGAGAACCACTGGATCCTGTCGCCTCAGAATTCCATCTACTGGAACTACGAGGTTCAGAACTGGCTGGCGCGCTACCTGGGGGGCAAGCCTATGGAGAAACCAAAGTTTGAGTCAGGAGAAAAGTCGGACTAAACATAGCATCCTAAACTGTTCCGTTGTGATGCCAGTCGTGAATAGAAGGGACTGTTTCAGAACTGGACGAGAGATCTGATTTGGATTGCGCGGAGGGCCGCTCGGGTGCGCCAGGAGGCGATGCCGAACGGACGCGAGAGATCAACCTCCGGGCGGATGCTCACCTTGCGCCCCTCAATCTCTTGGCTGACAACCTTTTTGTCGTCAATCCAGGCTTCTATCTTCGCGCGGTGCACCTGGATTCGAATGCGATACCACCGCTTCCGGTCGAAGCTCATGACCTGCGAAGTTGTATTTTCAGAAGCATCCTGTCCATCGATGCTGGATAGCCCGACGACAGTGCCACCCCATCCTCCGACGATCAGCGAGCAGTGCGACTCATTAACCGGAAAGGTGAGTCCGCAGAAGAAGTCGCTTCCCTCCACGCGCATTGCTTCCAGCTGCACTTCATAATTAATCCTCGGAACTTCGCCCGTCCAGGTAATGCCCGTCAGATCATTGCCGAACTCGAGCACAATCGCATCGTTTTCGACCGTCACGTTGCCCTGGCCCCCAAAGTTGGTCAGTTCCCAGTTCTTGAGTGTTTTACCGTCGAAGAGCTTTTCCCAGGTCTGTTCAGCAGGGAGCCACGGCCGCGCCAGCGCAACCGGCGATTGATGAGCAGCAGGAGATAACAGGAAGGGTGCCAAAAGGACTGCTACGGCGAAAGGAAACTTCGGCATGACGTGCGGAGGCACTCACAGGGAGAATTGTGATCCAGTCGGAGACTTTCAGGCGAAAGTCTCCGCGGGTTCCGAAGCTGCTTACAGCCGTTCGGCCGAGAGTGCCTTGTCTTTCGGCACGCTGAGGTAACCGGTAATCTTGTCTTTCTGCACGTCATTGACAACCAGTTCGTAGCGCAGCTTGGTCCTGCCTACAAGGAACTGCACGGGTTCATTTTTCGTGCGGTCTTTCTTTTCGAGTTGGTTATCATCCACGACGATCCGAACAGCGTACTTGTTCCGCTTGACGTCGGTGTTGAGCAACATGATGCGGATATCACCGACCAGAGCTACTTTCTTCTTCTTGTCGAGTTCGAACTCGTAGTAACTCCGCTCGCCCTTCAGTCGCAGCTGCTGGAGTTCGTCGTGGTTGCGGGCGATTTGCTGGCTCAAACTGTCCTTGACGTCGACCAACTCGCGACGAGTCCCTTCCAGTTCTTTGCGAGTGGTCTCCACGTCAGTCCTCACCGCGGAAACATCCTTGTTCACAGCACCAAACTTAGTGGTGGCTTCGTCCTTGAGGGCCGACAATTGCTGAGCATCGGCCTTCTGAGATATTTGAGCATTCAATCGTTCCATCGATTGCTCCTGCTCCGCCTTCAACTTCTGAGCGTAAGACCGCGCCTGCTCCAGCTCTTTCTGGGTGACTCCCAGCTTGCCGCCGACGACCTTGATGTCGGAAGTTATCGAGTCGAGCGTTTTGTCGCTATCTTCCAGCCGGGCGTTGACCTTGGCTTCCAGAGCGGCCAGTTGCACCCGTTGAGCATCGCGAAGCTGTGTCTTAGTGCCCTGCAGGTCATAAAACGTGTAGCCGAGAAGCCCCAGCAGGATGAGGAACCCAAACAGGCCGTATCGGGGAGTGGTTTTGCCCTTTGAGATAACGATTGGTGCAACTCCCGTTTGAGTCTGTTCGAGAGGTTTGCCGTCGGTAAAGCTATTCATGATGGTTGCTCCATTTCAGGGGTATTTTCTCTGCTCGACAGGATTTTATCGGTGTTCGGCCAAAATCGGTAACATTTTTGACTCTGGCCTTGTTTCAGCGCCCCGGCGCGCCATTTCAGTACACCGTCCATCTTAGATTGCGAAGGGCGGCATTTGAGTTGCAAGCATAGCCATGAGGTTCGAGATTCAAAGTTCAAAAGCATGCTGTTCCAGGGTGGCGAAAACAATGGGTTTCGTGTCAGCCGGTCGGTCCTTTGACCTCCCTTGAGCTCCAAGCTGGAAACTTAAACCTTCGACTCTGGATGGTCTGGAGCCAGACAAGCCTTCATCCCGAGCCATCGCGACAACCGCTGCCGGTTTCTAGCGACCAGAGCATAAGTGATCATCTCCAGGACCAGCAGGACTGGAAGCAGGTAAACAAGGCCGACGAACACCGACCAGGGGAAGTAGTGAAGGAAGAAGTAATTCACGGCGAAGGCGCCACTGTAGACTTTGCCTCGCGTGGAGATAACCTGCAAACGGCGTGCACACTGGGCATGGGAAAGCCCAAAGGGCTCGAGATCTTCCGCGCGAATCCGTTGAAAAGGTTCAATGTAAAACCGCCGTTCCACGTCGACCCGCATTGCGAAATCGGCAAAGCAGGTACAGATACCACAATCTCCGTCGAACAACATATGAGCGCGTCTGCTTAAGTCGATCATGGCGTCGATTCTGCTGGCCTGAGAACCGAGCGGCCGCTGGCGGGATAGCTAGTCTCCTGCGCAGCGAACGGCTCGCCCTTCAGAGTGCGGGCATTCAAAGCAAGGGCTGCCTTGTCCCGGCCGCTACTCGTGACTGAAGGTCAGATCTGTTACTCACCGACCATTGGTCAACGCGGCTCGGGCCAAGCGAACCAACTGAGCTGCTCTGGCGGAAGTATCTGCGAGGGCCGTGAGATGTCCCATTTTGCGCCCGGGATTCGGAGCCAGCTTCCCATAAAGGTGCAGCTTAACCTCCGGAAGCGAACAGGCGGCGATCCAATTGGGTTCCCCTTTATGCCATAGATCTCCCAGCAAATTGGCCATCGCCGCCGGGCGCAACATCTCAGTCGATCCCAGCGGCAAACCGCAGACAGCGCGCAACTGCTGCTCAAACTGGCTTGTGACGCAGGCGTCGAAGGTCAGATGCCCTGAGTTATGCGGCCTGGGCGCAAGTTCATTGATGAGCAGGCTGCCATCGCGGGTGACGAAGAACTCAACGCAAAGCAGTCCGACAACGTCGAGCTTCTCGAGCACGGTGCGCGTGATTTCCACTGCCTGGCTGGCAACGGCAGCGGGAAGATTTGCGGGCGCTACCGACACATCCAGAATGTGGTTGCGGTGAGTGTTCTCGATGGCACCCCAGTGTGCAAAGGCGCCATCCAGGCCGCGAGCGCCCACCACAGAGACTTCGCGCTCGAAATCCACGAAAGCCTCTAACACCATATCTTGCGGCGGAACGGAGCGGAGGGCTTCGGAGGCTAGCTCAGGACGCGTGATGAGCGTCTGACCTTTGCCGTCGTAGCCGAAACCTGCCGTCTTCAGTACGGCCGGACAACCCAGTTCCGCAAGGGCCTGGTCCAGCTCCGGGAGATTGCGGACCTCACGAAATGGAGTGACAGGAAGCCCGTGGCGCGCTAGAAACGTCTTCTCACGCAAGCGGTGCTGGGTGGTGTGCAGAACCATCCCGGCTGGTCGCACGGGAGCAAATGCCGCAGCGGCCTGAGCTGTCGCTGCAGGCACATTCTCGAATTCAAACGTCACCACGGCAACGCCGCGGGCAAACTCCCGCACGGCATCCAGGTTCTGATACGAAGCATTCACTTCGGCATCGGCAACCTGCCCTGTGGGTGTGTCGCTTTCAGGCGAGAACGTATGCACACGATAGCCCATACGGCGAGCGGCAATGGCGAACATTCGGCCCAGCTGGCCGCTACCCAGAACGCCGATAGTGGAACCCGGAAGGATTTGCGTGAAACTCAAGGAAGTCGCTCGCTCATGACCCCGGCAGTTTGGGCCTGTCGGTATTGTTTGAGCTTCTCGCGCAGCTCGGGCCGGGAATTGGAGAGAATGGCGATAGCCAGAAGCGCGGCGTTGATGGCTCCCGCCTTTCCGATGGCTAGCGTGCCTACCGGAACGCCAGCCGGCATCTGCACAATCGAAAGCAGAGAGTCGATGCCCTTTAGCGCGTGGCTTTCCACGGGAACTCCCAGAACGGGTAGGGAAGTCTGTGCCGCGGCCATTCCTGGCAGATGCGCGGCGCCACCAGCGCCGGCGATGATCACTTGCAAGCCTCGTGTTTCTGCCTCGGCAGCATACTCGGAGAGCCAGAGTGGGGTTCGGTGCGCCGAAACGACCCGGCATTCCCGGGGAACTTCAAACTGGGCCAGCACTTCATCGGCATGCCGCATGGTTTCCCAGTCGGACTTGCTGCCCATGATAACGCCCACAAGCGGGCTGGAAGGGTTGTTCATGGCAGTCGTATCTTAATGGCCACCCCAGGGAGGGTCAAGGCGAAAAGCCTATGCAATGTGGGCTCCGCGCGGAGAGCTTTCTCCCGTGGAATCAAAGCAGGAGAACCGTCGGGCTCGAAAGCGCTGCCAGGAAAGCGCTGGCTACACTCGCGTCATTGCCTGCACTCGCTGCTTTCACTATAATGACGCTGCCTTTGATGGAAGACTGAATCCAGGACTCCCAGACGCTCGCTTCCTTGCCCGCGCTCCGTTGGTTCTCCTGAAACATCACAGAATCTCAGCCGGAAGAAAGAATTTATGGGACAAACACTTGCCGAGAAGATCTTCTCGAGTCATTGCGGAAAAAAGGTTCATGCCGGTGACTTTGTCTTGGCAGACCTTGATCTGGTAATGGCCCACGACACAACCTGTGCCTGGGCGCTCGAGCCGTTCTACCAGATTGCTACCAGAGTCTTCGATCCCAAGAAGATCTTCATTCCTTTTGACCACGCGTTTCCGAGCCCGAATGTAGCGATGTCTAAGCTCCAGGCCGAGATTCGCAAGTTTGCCGAAGAACAGGGAATTCCGATCAGCTTCGAGGGCGTGTGTCATCAGGTAATGTCGGAAAGATTGATCAATCCTGGCAACCTGATTTTGGGCGCGGACTCCCACAGCCCCACCGGCGGAGGTGTTGGGGCCTTGACGATCGGCGTAGGCTCCACCGATGCAGCGATCGCGATGGCGACCGGCAAGGCCTGGTTTCGTGTGCCGGAGACAATCCGAATCAATATCACCGGCAAGCTGCCGCATGGTTGTTATTCGAAAGACGTTGTGCTGACCGTGGCCCGCGAGATGGGCCCCGATGGCGCCAACTACAGAGTCATCGAATATGGCGGCGAAACAGTCGAAGGCTTCAACGTTCCGGCGCGCCTCACTCTAACCAACATGAGCGCCGAGATGGGCGCCAAAGCCGCAGTCGTTGCGCCGGATGATCAGACCCGGGCGTATCTGAAGGACAACGACCGGTTCATAGAATTCGAAAACCTGCTCAGCGACACGGATGCCCGCTTCGAGCGAGTGCTGCATTTCGACGTCTCCCGTCTTAAGCCGATGATTGCTTGCCCGCCCGACATCGACAACGATGTGCCCGTGGAAGATGTGCAGGCCGAAAAGGTGGCCGTCGACCAGGTATTCATCGGCTCCTGCACCAACTGCCGGATCGAAGACCTGGAAGTAGTCTACGGTATGTGGCTGGGAAAACAATTGAAGCCTGGCTTGCGTGTCATTGTGACTCCAGCATCACGCAAGGTCTACATCCAAGCACTGCAGCGGGGTTACATCGAAGAGTTCGTCAAGATGGGCGCCGTTGTTTCGAGTCCTGGCTGCGGACCCTGCCTGGGACGGGCCGGCGGTGTCCTCTACGATAACGAAGTTTGCGTCTCGACCAGCAATCGAAACTTCGAAGGGCGCATGGGAAGCCCCAAAGCGAAAATCTACCTGGCCAGTCCCGCCACGGCGGCGGCTTCAGCGATCACAGGTTACATCACCGACCCGAGGGCGTTTGTAAACTAGAGTTGCGGGGTCTGGAGTCCGGCGGCAGAAAGCCGGCCAACCCGGACTCTGGAGTCAAGACCACAAAACAGTCTATGAACTGGAAATTTGGCGACAATATCAACACAGACTTGATCACCCCAGGGCGTTACAACATCACAACCGATCCAAAAGAACTGGCTAAAGCCTGTTTCATCGAGTATCGGCCAGAGTTCCGGCAGAATGTGAAACCTGGAGACTTCATTATTGCTGGGAACAACTTCGGCTGCGGCAGCTCGCGTGAAACAGCGCCAGTGTCACTGAAGCATTCAGAAATCCGAGCCGTCATTGCGAAATCCTACGCCCGAATTTTCTTTCGTAATGCCATCAACCTTGGCTTGCTTTGCGTGATTGCCGATACCGATGGCATCGATGCAGCGGATGAGCTTGAGTTGAACATTCAGTCTCAAGTCTTAAAGAACAGAACAAAGGGGCAGGAGATCCGAGTCCAGATTCCGAGCATGATGCTTCGCCTTTACGAGGAGGGTGGCATCATCCCATACCTCAAAAAGCACGGACTTTCAGCGCTTGGCGATTTGGAGAAATTCTAGCGAGAGTCTGGAGGGAGCTCGAAAAATTAGCAGCCCCTACTCAAGCATGCGAGCGCATCGCAGCAGACCCTAGGCACAGGACTTCGGACACCAAAACTTTCCATGCCCAAACCTCGATCCATCGTGCTGACGATTAGCGATTCCGCTTCACGCGGCGAACGGGAGGACCTGTCTGGCCCGGCGGCGCGAGAAGAGCTGGAGAGAATCGGTTGCGACGTTGCGGCGGTCCAGGTTATTCCGGATGAGTTTGAAATCATCCGCGAGAAGCTGCTCGAACACGCGCAAGCGCCTGAAGTCAACCTGATTGTGACCACCGGAGGGACCGGTTTAGCACCTCGCGATGTGACTCCGGAGGCCACCTTAGCTGTCATTGAAAGATCCGTCCCAGGTCTGGCCGAACTCATGCGGATGGAAGGCATGAAGTTCAACTCCAGAGCGGCTCTCTCTCGCGCCGTCGCCGGCGTCCGTAATAGAACCCTCATCATTAATCTGCCGGGCAGCGTCAAAGGTGTGCGCGAGTCTTTAACGGCTCTCAGCAAGGTTTTAGGACACGCTCTTGAAGTCGTTTCCGGCAACACCGTTCGCTGCGGCGGATGAAAAAGGGTCCAGGGTCTGGAGTCGACTCAGGCCTCAGACGCCGAGTTCAGATCCGAGCCTTCTTAACGCTCCGGACCTAGAATTTAGAACTATGACCCCAGCTCGGGAAATCGGACCCTGAACTCCAGACCTACCACTTCACCTGCTTCAGGAACTTCAAGCTTTGCGGTATTTGTTCAGCGGCGGTGGGCGATTCGTCTTCGATGAAGTAGTATTTCACACCAGCTTTTTCTGCGGCCTGCAAAATAGCTGGCCAGTTCATCTGGCCCGTTCCCAGGGTCACATCGTTGGTCAGCTCGCTCTTGCCGGTCAGGTCTCCCGTCTTGACACCTTTCTTCATATCCTTCACGTGCATCAGCTCGAAGCGCTTGCCATATTTGGCTAACAGTTTCACCGGATCCTGGCCGGGATGAACAATCCAGAAAACATCCATTTCATAACGGACACGTTCGGGTCGAGTGCCGTCCATCAGCAGGTCGAAGAGGGTTCCCTTGCCGTGCGGCTCAAACTCGTAGCCATGAGTGTGATAGAAAAACTTCAAACCGTGTTTCGCAAGGGTCTCACCTGCATGGTTGAAGACGCTGATAGCATCTAAGCATTCCTTTTCGTCGAAAGTGCCCGTGTGAGGAATCCAGGCACAGCCCGCATACTCGATTCCCAGTTCCATGGCCTCACGAGCTACGCCTTCGGGATTATCCCGGAAACGCTCGTAGGCAAAATGTCCGCTGACCGGCTGGAGGCCGTTGGCCGCCAGCATCTCCCTGAACTCCGCAGGTGCCAGGTCGTAGTTGCCAGCGAGTTCCACGAGGCGGATTCCAAATCCCTGGACTTTCTTCAGAGTACCGGCGACATCTTTCTTGAAGGCATCGCGCAGACTATAGAGCTGGAGTCCCGGATCCGCCTTGAAAGACCCCACTTGGGCTGCGGCGGCCGGGAGGCCCAGCGCGAGCACTGTGAAGGCTAGCAGAAGTTTGATGACGATGGGTTTCATAAGTCACCTCAGGTTCAGAGTTCAAGCATTTGCCGTCTTGAGTTCGGGCTAGAGAAGGATACCTCTATCCTGGCCGGAACCTGGTACATGCCCGCAATCACCGGAGGCGCTACCGTCATCGTGTCGCCCCGCTGGTTAAGACATCCAGACCAACCAGGCGCGGTACTCGATTCCTCTTGAAACGCCTGGCTCAAAACGCTCCCTTCAAAAATCAAACAGGTAATTGTACTTCACAAAAAACGCGCGGCTGAGAGTGCGACGGTCGATGTGCTCGTGCGGATCTGAGTAGTCTATGGTCGCAATCCGCGAATTGTAAACGATGAAAAGACCAGTGCTGGAAGTGGAAAGCAGCCCAAGTCGAAAGTTCATGCCGACCTGGTTCGAGCGGCTGTTGTACTGAATAAAGGACTGAAAATAGCTCTTCGGCGACAGTGCCCAGTTGAAGCGGTAGCCAATCAGGTCGGTGTTGAAGTTTCCTTCGGGCACGTGCACCCAGTTGTGCACGTAGCTGCCGGTGAAGGTGAAATCGTAGCCGATGCGGTAGCCGCCGTTAAAATTCAACGTGCGTATGGTACCACCGTAAAAATCGCCGATGGCGGTGTTGCCGGAGGCGAACAACATCGCACTTGGGTCCGTGGAATAATTAGCCACCATCTCGCTGTATTGGTAAGCGCCTGGCCGGATGTTGATGCCGGGAAAAACTTCAAAGGGTTTGTCGATGCGCTCGAAGTTGCGGTTGAAGGCGAACCCATACTGGGAACCGTTCTGCCAGCGTGAATCCAGATGGTAATGCTCAAAGGCGGACTCCTTTCCCCTAGGACCGCCAGGCGCTGCGATGGTGTACCACCGGTTCCACTGGAAGTGGGGGAAGATGCTGCGCAGATGCTTGCCTTCTGGAGTGAACGTATAGCGGTAGCCAAAAGACGGTTTTCGGAACCCGTAGCGCCGGACAAAGCCCACCTCAGGATTGAAATTGCGCCCCACTTCCTGAAAGGCCGCGTCAATCCGATTATGACGATCATCGTAAGCCAGGGTTGTGGCACCCGCCTGGCTGCTGGAGTTGCGGCCCGCTGTGAACGACTTCGCGAAGTAGCTGAACAGGTTCGTATAACTTCCCAGGCCCAGGTTGAGATCCATACCAAAGGTGCTGTTGGTGGCGCGGTCGGGCAGGCCCAGTCGAGACGAAGTCGATTGGCGGGCCACTGCGATCCCTCCCAGTGAGCTGCGGCGGCCAAACTGACGGCTCATGCGGGCGACACTGAAGTTGTTGGCCGGGGCAATGCCGTCCAGTCGGCGCGTTTGCACATTAAGCAAGCCAAGGCTGTAATGGCCCACTTTGCCCGAAAGCCGCAAACCCGCATCGATTGGGACCTGCGCCCCCGAGTCATCGATGCCAATCCGGCGGGAAAAGAATATCTCCGTCTCCTGCGGTGATCCGAAGTCGAAGAAGCCGGAATTCTCAAGAAAGAAGGGTCTCTTCTCCGGGAAGAAAAGATCAAACCGAGTCAAGTTGATCTGCTCGTCGTCAACCTCCACTTGCGCAAAATCTGTGTTGAACGTGCCGTCCAGCGTGAGACTGTTAGTGACGCCGTATTTCAGGTCCAACCCGGCAGTGTGTTGCGGGTCGGTACGATCCGTCAGCCGGGTGAAATCCTGCTTGACGCCTCCCAAGACATAGGGCAGCAGTTTCAGGTTACGGTGTGGCTTGAGGCTCAGGTGTTCCAACTGTCCGGCCATTTCCACTTGGGTGAACGTGTAGGCCCGCGAGAGCGGCGCCCAAAACGACTGCTCGTTTCGCCGGCGTAGATTCCGCTTGATGTTCATTCCCCAGTTCAGGTCGTCTCCGGGCTGGTAACGCAGGGTGCGCAAGGGAATTCGAAACTCTGCCTCCCAGCCGCGCGGGCTAATCTGCGATCGGACCGTCCAGACAGCATCCCAATTGATGTTGATGGCAGCAGCACCTCCACGTTGTGCCCCTCCCGTTGCGCCCGAGCCGCCTGCACGTGCCGGCGTGCCGCCACCTCCACGCCCCTGACCGGCCTTGGTGACTTGAGCGTCGTACTCAATGCCCGTAGGGCTGGTGCCAAAAATCACGCCATTCTGCTTGTCGTTGAAGGTGTCCAACAGGATTTCGACGGAGTCGGTATTCTCCAGGCTGGCATCGCGGCGGTTCTGCGTCACGACAATATGTTCAGGCTGGCTGTCGAAGCAAATTACGCCCAGGTAAAGATTGTCGTCGTCAAAGGCCACGCGAACCTCGGTCTGTTCGGTGGAGAGTTCGCCGTTATTAGGTTCTTGCTGGACGAAGCCGGTGGCGGGTTGCATCTCTCGCCAGATCGATTCGTTCACCAGGCCGTCAATCGTCGGGGGACTGTCGATCCGATAAGCCCGAACGACTGGTCTCGCCCGACGATGCACGTCCAGCGGTTTCTGATCAACCCGCTGCTGGGCTCTCCCCGCGAGAGGAATCACGGCGATCGCCAGCGTAACCTTGAAAAGAGAAATCAGGCCCTTGCGGGACACCGTGGAGCGGTTTTGGCGAATGACTCGACCTGGGGAAGCTGGACTCTGGGTTAAGAAGGGCATTGGGTATGGAGTCAAGGGCTGAAGTTAAAGCTCCGTTTGTCGGTGAATCCGATCAAGGCTGCGGGGCTCACTGTCCAGCCCAAAGACTGTCGCAATGTTTTTGGATTCGGCTGCGACCGCCGAGGTAGCAACTGCCGAATCCCCCTACACCCTCACTGCTGTCAACGCCTTTCCAGAACAGTTTCCATCCCCAAAAAACAAACTTGACGCGTTACAAGAAGGACGCCCAAGGAAAGGCACCTGGAAGTCCTTACTTCCGCGTCCAGATTTGAGAATCGAGGTAAGAATGGCCAACGGGCGCTCGGCCTGCTGCTGGCGCGCCCCCTGGCACATGCGGGAGTTACACCTTGTCCGGCACCACAAAAGGCGTGCGGTATTTCCGGCCCAAGTAACCGTTCGCTTCCTTGTCGCCGGGGAAGGTTTCTGTCTTGGGGTCAAAGGTGAGAGTGCGACCCACTTGGTAAGAGATGTTAGCCAGGTGAGCCAACACAGTTGACTGATGACCTTCTTCGATCTCCGCATTGAGCATTTCAGGTTTGCGGCTGCGCACTGCATCGATGAAGTTGGCAAAGTGGTCGCCGTCCTTCTTGCGGGTTGGTCCCGGTGTGCGGTCTTTGCCCATGAAGACCCGATACTCACCGTAACTGGGAATCTCCATGTAGCCCTTGGAGCCCAGGAAGAGAACGCCAACCCGCAGGTCAGTGCCTTCGGAAGGCGTATCCCAGTGGCGGACTTCGAAGGTGAGCAGCTTCTTTTCTTCGGGATACATGAAAGCGGTGACTTGTGTGTTGGGCGTTTCCTGGTCGTCATCGAACATATAGTGGCCACCCATGGACTGCACCTTGGCTGGAAGTTTTACACCCAAACCCCAGCGGGCCACATCCAGTTGATGGACACCCTGGTTGCCGATGTCGCCATTGCCATACATCCATTGCCAATGCCACTGGTAGTGGAAGCGGTTCTTCGTGAACGGCCGGAGCGGGGCAGGGCCGGTCCACAGATCGTAATGGACCCCGGCAGGAACAGGTTCTTCCTTCGCTTTGCCAATGGTGTCGCGCCGCTTGTAGCAAAGCCCCTTGGCCATGTAGACGTCACCGATAGCGCCCTCCCGCAACATTTGGACGGCCTCTTTGATCGCTTCGCTGCTCCGGATTTGGGTGCCGTGTTGCACAATCCGCTGATATTTGCGTGCAGCGTCGACCATCCTCCGGCCCTCGAAAATATTGTGCGAGGCAGGCTTTTCAACATAGACATCTTTGCCTGCCTGGCAGGCCCAGACAGTCCCAAGTGCGTGCCAGAAGTTAGGCGTTGCGAACGACACGGCATCGATCGATTTGTCTTCCAAAACTTTCCGCATGTCGGTAAAGGCTTGTGGCTTCTTGCCGGAATTCTTCTCCACCTGGCCGAGTCGCTGGTTCAGCACGCTCTCATCCACATCACAGAGCGCAGCAAGTTCCACGTTGTTGTCTTTCAGTCTGGAAAATCCCTGGATGTGCTCACCACCGCGTCCCTTGACGCCGATGACGGCCACGCGAACCCGATTGTTGGCGCCGTTCAGGGAAGAAGCCCGAGCGACCATCGGAGTGGCGGCAAGCACGCCAGACGACATCAGAAAATAACGCCGGTTGACTTCTGTCATAAGGTCCATCCTTTCGAAAGCGGTTTTCTAACAGAGAGACTCCATTTTAGCATCGGAGGTTTCGAAATTTCTACAATGGATTCGAGAGACCTGGCGGCACGGAAGGCCTGGAAGCTAGTTTCTGGCCGGTCTTGCGCCTGCTCAATTCGCGAAGCTCCCAAGAACGTAAGCAGGCGACACAGCGCCGTGGAATGATGCAAATCTCGCTGTCCCTCCAAGTTAGGTCTTCATTTCTGCCGCTTCCATCCAGCCTCGATGAACAGTGGCACATACTCCCTGGGAATGAACAAGCGATCCTCAACATTGCGGACCGTTATGTAGTTCTGAGGCTGGATCAGAACGCTCTCATTGCTGGCAAGATCGATGACCCAGCGGTCTGGCGGACGGCGCTGCGCGAGGTAACGAACTTCGAAGGGAAGCAGACGGAGTGAATCCTTGGCCTGAAACAGCCCAATTTTCCTCTTTCGGGCGGCCTTGACCCACTCGCGGCACTGGCGCAGCTTGGCGTCTCCATCTGCAAAAGTGGCGGCCTTGCCGGGAGGGATCACGGCGTCCATAAGGGTTCTGGCGCTTCGAAATGGGTTGATATTGGGCCAGATGAGGTAAGGGACTACCTTTCCGGCTTCCAGCAAACGTTCGTTGAACGAGAGCTTGCGCGTAGAGGCTTTGGGTTCGTGCGGGTGGACGAAACCAAGCATCCGCCCGTAGCGGTCCATCACTTCATGTGCGAAGGCCACGAAGAACCGAAAACTTGCCACGTCCTGGCGCAGTTCGGAGATGTCTTTCTCGACTTCTTGCTCCAGAAAGGCCTCGGCAGCTGTCGCATGGCGCTGGTGATTCAGGGCTGCGTCGCTTCCAATGCGCGCCTGGAGGTGTTTCAGCAGCTTGGGCGCCAAAGGCGGATTGATGGGTTTATGCAAGGATGAGAAGGGATCTCTCAGAAAATCCTGCCAGCGGGAGTTGGATAGACCGAGAAATGCGCGACTGCCGGGCAAGGTGAAGCTCATCTCAGGTGCATCCACTGCAAGAAAGCGGACGCCAAAACTGCCGGATGTGCGAACGTTGAGGGTGTCGCCGTCATGCACTTCCTGTCGGACACTTCCCGACACGCCGCCTCTTAATCCCAGCGAGAACGTGCCGGCTATCAAACCAGTTCGGAATCGTTCAATAGCTTTGGGCATCGTTGGAGATTATCGGCCTCATCGCGCTGGGCCAAGTCCAATACTTGTTGTGGTGTGTTTCCAGTTTGGTTGGGGCTGCGCCAAGCCCCCGCGGCTCAAGAAGCCGGCGTCCGAAAGGCTTGGCTCATCGATCACGCCAGAATCTTCTGAGCGACATTTCCGTGAACATCTGTCAGCCGGAAGTTACGCCCGCTGTAGAAGTAGGTCAGTTTCGTGTGGTCCAAACCCAAAAGGTGAAGGATAGTGGCATGCAGGTCGTGGATATGCATTCGATCTTCCACGGCGTAGTAGCCAAATTCGTCGGTCGCGCCGTACGTCATGCCTCCCTTGACGCCACCGCCAGCCATCCACATCGAATAGCCATACGGGTTATGGTCGCGACCATCGCCCTCGGCGACTGGCGTGCGCCCGAACTCGGCGCCCCACAGCACCAGGGTGTCCTCAAGCAGCCCTCTGGACTTGAGATCTTTCAGAAGACCGGCGATGGGGACGTCAACCTCCCGCGCGTTTTTGGTGTGCAGCCGGACCAACTCGCTGTGCTGGTCCCACTTGTAACTGTGCGAACACTGCACAAAGCGGACGCCGCGTTCTACCAGCCGCCGGGCCATGAGGCACTGCCAGCCAAAGTCGGCGGTTTCCTCGCGGTCAAGACCGTAGAGCTTCCTTGTTGCTTCCGTCTCCTTCGCGATTTCAAAAGCTTCGGGAGCCTCGGTCTGCATCCGGAACGCGAGCTCGAAGGCCTGGATGCGTCCCTCCAACTCCGGGTCAAACTCGCGCGAGAAGGCGTGGCGCCGGTTCTGCTTCTGGATCATGTCCAGCTCGAAGCGCTGCAGTTCCGGCGACACGCTCTTTGAGATCAGATTCTCGATCGGTTCGGCCAGGTCCTTAACCTTCACTCCAGCATTGCCGATCGCGGTACCCTGGTAGGCTGCCGGAAGAAAGGCAGAGCTCCAGTTCTTGGCACCGCCGTGGGCCAGAGATGGCTTGATGGTAATAAATCCCGGCAGGTTCTTGTTCTCCGTGCCAAGGCCATAGACGACCCAGGATCCCAGGCTCGGCCGCGTGAATGTGTTCGATCCCGTGTGCAACTGCAGCAATGCGCCACCGTGGGCGACGCTGTCACCCACCATCGAGCGAATGACACAGAGATCATCCACGCATGAGGCAACGTTTGGGAACAAGTCGCTGACAGGAGTACCGCTCTTGCCATAGTTCTTGAACTCCCATGGCGATTTCATCAGATTGCCGATACGCCCTTCGGCAAACGTCAATGGCCGTTTGAATGGCAGCGGTTTGTCGTGATCCTGAATAAGACGCGGCTTTGGGTCGAAGGTATCAATGCTCGACGGGCCGCCATGCATGAACAGGAAGATGATGCGTTTGGTCCTGGGTTTGAAGTGAGGCTGTCCTAAGGGAAGGGTGACATCCGCAAGGGCTCCAGGAGCTTGCTCGGCAAAAAGGCCCATCAACCCAAGCGATCCAAATCCACAAGCTGCCTGGCGCAGCATGGCGCGGCGGGAAAGCGTTGGATTTAGGTTCCAGTGTTTTAGATCCATTAAGAGGCCTCCCGTTGAAGACATTCAGCGGCTGACAGCTCACCGCTGACAGCTTCTCAATCCAAATAAATAAACTCATTCGACGCCAGAAGCACCCGGCAGAGACTTTGCCAGGCATCGAGGTTCGGTGTCGTTACGGCACCGCTAGCTTGAGCTGCAGCCAGGGCCTTCCTTTTGCAGCTGTCCAGATAGCCAAGAGACTCTTGAATCTCCTCAGCTTGCGGTCTTCGCCCGAGTGTCCGTCGATAGGCGAGAGAAACACGTCGCATATCATCATCATTCAGCGCCAGCAGATTTCGGGCTAATTCCCGTGAACGATTAGAAACTGCTTCGCCATTCATCATATAGAGCGCCTGCGGAGAAACATTGGTCCGGGCACGCCCTTCGCCCGGCGTTGTCGCATCGCCAAAATCGAACAGGTTGAACAACGAGGGCAAATTGGACCTGCGGATCGGCAAGTAGACCGTGCGGCGAGTGCTGGTATTAGGATTGATGCTGAGTCGCTCGTTGCTGTTCTCTCCATCGGTGCCAAACCCACTCTGAAGGGTTCCTCCCATCGTCAGGTCAAGCCGTCCGGTCAAGGCCAGCATGCCATCACGGATTTCCTCCGCGTCCAGGCGCCGCCGGTTCATGTGCGACAACAGACGATTTCCGGCGTCGACACTTGAGGCCTTTTTGGAAATTTCTGAGCTCATCTGGTAGGTGCTCGACAACATGATGAGCCGGTGCATGGCTTTGATCGACCAGCCGTTCTTCATGAACTGGCGGGCCAGGTAATCGAGGAGCTCGGGATGACTCGGCCTTTCACCAACTTTGCCGAAGTTACTGGGTGTGCTCACCAGTCCTTCACCGAAATGCCACTGCCAGATGCGATTCGACATCACCCGCGATGTCAGAGGATGATCCGAGCGGGTCAGCCATTCGGCCAGTTGCAGCCTCCCGCTTCCTTCCTTTACGGGTTTCTGATTCTCACCAGCGATGATTCTCAGGAACTGTTTCGGGGCGTCTTCGCCGGGATTTGCCCAATTGCCGCGAATGAAGACTCTCTGATTCACAGGAGTGCCTTCGGTTACGGCGCACGCCATTGGCGGTTCAGGCGGCGAAGCCTTCTTGAGGTCCTCAAGATCGGCGCGCAACTGCTTCAGCAGTGTTTGTGAGGCAACCGAAAACTGCCTCTCGGTCTCGACCTCGGGCAAAGACAGAGGGCCCTTGGCACCCGTGACGTCTGTGAGGAATCGCATCCGAGCCACATCCAGATTCACCCGGTCAGGCCCAGGGGTTCCCTGACGGCGTGCCTCTTTCACCTTGGCTTTGTGCTCTTCCGATGCTTTCCGGCGCTCGACACTGAGCGTCTCCAGTTCCTTCTGAAAGGTCCGAGCAACTTCGAGCAATGAGGAAGGAGGGACAGGTAATTGCTGGCTGGTTTCTGAGCGCTGGAGCTCAGCAGTTGCGGCTTCCACTGCCTGGTACCATTGCTTCAAGTGGGGGCGCACATCGACGGCTGGCTTCAGGTATTCAATCCAACGCTCCAACACGAGCTCGTCCAGTCTTTGTTTGTCGGCAAAGTCTGAGAGCTTCAGACTTCCCAGCGCACCGGGCCGGTTCTCGTATTGCCACGCCGCGGGCAGGTATCGGGGCATTTGCTTGAACAGATCAGCGGCGTGAAGTTCGGCCTCTGCGTCAATAACATCCTGAACCTCGTCTTGCTTTGATTTGATCCTGTCCTGATGTTTGTTGTAGCGGTCTGCCACATCCTTGGGAACCAACGGCGCGAAATACAACTGCGAAACCGTGCCCTCAACCTTGCTCAGAGACTTGGTGCTGGCGAAGATCGAGGCCAGCGAGTAGTAGTCCTTCGTCGGAATGGGGTCGAACTTGTGGTCGTGGCAACGAGCGCAGGCGACTGTCAATCCCATGAAAGCGCGCGAAGCCACGTCGAGCTGCTCGTCCACCATGTCGTAGACCATTTTTGGTTTGTCTTGCTCGGCGAGCAGCTTCGGGCCAACCTGGAAGAAGCCAGTTGCGACAATGCCTGTCACGTTTACATCGCCCGGCTTCTGAGCCGGCAGCAAGTCTCCCGCAAGCTGTTGCCGGATAAATTCGGTGTAGGGCAGATCTTTGTTGAATGCTTCGATGACATAGTCTCGATACCGGTAGGCGTACGGATACCGAATGTCTTCGTCGGCGCCCGCCGAGTCGGCATAACGGACGACGTCCAGCCAGTGGCGTCCCCAGCGCTCGCCATACCGCGGCGAAGCCAGCAGCCTGTCAATCACCCTGGCAAAGGCCTCTGAGGAGCTGTCGGACAAGAAGGACTCGATCTCCTGTTCTGTCGGCGGCAGGCCAGTAAGATCAAAAGTAGCCCGACGGAGCAGAGCCAGCTTACCGGCAGGTCGGGCCGGTAAGAGCCCATTCTCTTCCAGTCCGGCCAGGATAAAGCGGTCGATTGGCGACGTGCACCAAGCCACATTTCTTACGGGGGGCGGCGAAAAATCCCGGATTGGCTGGAACGCCCAGAACTTCTTCTGTTCCTCGGTAAACTGATAGCCCTTGGGTTTTTCGGACACCCACTCAGCGGGCTTCGCATCCACCCACGGGGCGCCCATTTTGACCCAGGCAACGAGGTCCGCGAGCTCCTCGTCCTTGAGCCTTCCCGAAGGCGGCATTTTGATTTGGCCTTGATAATTGATTGCCTGAATCAGCCGGCTGCTCTCCGGCTCACCCTTGACGACTACCGGGCCACTCTCGCCGCCTTTGTAGAAAGCTGCAGCGGTCGAAAGGTTAAGCTTGGCCATCTGCATCTCACTGCCGTGGCAAGAGAAGCACTTGGTGGATAGCAGGGGTCGAATCCTGGTCTCGAAAAATTCGTTTTGTTCGGTGTTTGCCTGAGGCTTGGCTGCGGCCAAACTCAGCGACCCGCCGCAGACGAGAAGGAGCGTGGGCAGAAGGAAGAATATTCGCTTCAACATGGTAGGTAGTATAGCAATGCAGGAAAGGCGGAACAAACCCGAAAATTGAGGAGGTATTCATCCAATCGTCCTCCAACGAGGCACCTCAATCTTGGCAGCTCCTGCGAACCGGACTAAGCTAAGGCTAACTGTTCGCAAAATGTACAAGGCGGTAGGCTACAACGTGGCCGAGAAGAATCTGGAAAGATGACTTGCAGCCTGGGGCAGGCCAGCGCAGCTCGCCTCAGTCTATTCAAGTGGCAAGTACGCCGACAAACAGAAGCTGGCTGAAAATATGACGCGATGTTGTTTGTCATGATTCCAGCCTACAGTTTTGGGAACGCCTTTTTTGGACGTGATCGGAATTCCCCAGATCTGGATTGTGGATCTCAGCGGGAAGTGGCGCTGGACGCCCTTGGAATTCGGCAGTTCGGAAGCCAAGTGGGAAGAGGCCATGCTTAAGCGAATGGAGTCTGTAGGCAGCCGGTGCTGGGGACGTGCCTGAGGTCGAGCGCGCGCTGGTGCATCTCCAACCATCTTCCGGTCTTGAGAGAGGGGCATGCGTTGCTCAACGCACCGGACTTGTTAGCAAGAACATTGTGAGCTTGACTGTAGACGCCGTTGACGAAACCGTGTACTGCGGAACCTGGAGTGACTTCTTCAAGACTACCAACCAAGGAGCTGCCTGGACTGAAAGGAATCGGGGCCTCGCCAACACAACAATCACGTCCTTAACTTTCGATCCTCGGGACCCGGCTATACTGCTTGCCACAACCCCCAGCAACGGTGTCTTCAGAAGCACGGACTGGGGCGAGGTTTGGGCGAAGAAGAGTTCCAATCTGGCCGCCGAAGCCGTAGCCCGGGTGGTTTCTCATCCCTGGAATCCAAGTATTCTGTACTCGATGGCTCGGGATGGAGGGCTCTACAAGTCAATCGACGGGGGGGGAACGTCGTTTCTCGCCAGCACCGGGAGTTTCGACTCCCCGCCAACGTTGTTGCTCTTGGACCCCGTAAATCCTCAGACAATCTATGCGGTGCATCGTGAGGCAGTCTACAGGAGCGGTAACAGTGGTGGCTCCTGGTCTCAGCTGACACAGGGACTGGAGGCGCTGGGCTCGTGCCAATGCAGTCTTTCGCCATTCTCGATGACCCAGCTGACGCGTGTGTTCGGGAACTGGGCATTAGTGAAGACCTCGACGGCGCCCGCCTCCTGTTGTCGATGCGTTCAGGAAACGGCTACTTCGCAGCCTACGCGGCACTGATCGACAACCGCACCGGGGATCCTCGCACGCTGTTGCCGAGTTTCTGATCGACGCAGCCAGGACTTGCACGGCAACAAAAAAAAAGAAGCTACCCGGATAATTTAGGAGGTTCCGAACTTTCTTCTCCGTCAAGATCCTGCCTTTTCCACATGGGGGCAGGAGCATTGCGACAGTCACCCCAATCCGGGCTTCCTCCCGGCAACGTTCTACCAGTTAGTCGGACCCACGCGGCTTGGCAGCTGGTGAGTTCTATCAGGATGGCGAATCCGACTTCGCTGTAACCGATAGCGCTCCCCTGAGGTGTGTCCTGAACGGGCCAGCCGGTTCGTTCAAAAACTATCACCCAGGACGTCGGCGAGTTCCCCCCAAACGGGAAACCACGCCAGGACGAAACAGAGCAGCAAGTTGGTTGGCTCCTGAAGGTGTGGTAATCTTCGCCCAGAATTCACCTAGCCTGTATCAACAAAGATTAAGGAGGCCAATTATGAAAAGGCTCGTCAATGGGACACTGATGCTTGTGTTGCTGAATGCGGTGTTGCTGGCCCATCCTCATTTCCGAAAGACCGTCACGGCAAAACTGGGCACCGTGGACGCAACGATCACCTACCAGACGGTACCTTCCAACGAAATGCACGCGCAGAACGCCAAGGCTGGAGCGTTTGTTACTCCGCGTGCCCCACGGCTGACGCTGTCCGGAGAACTCAAGGCCGGCGACATTACCCTTCCAGCGGGGGAGTATACGATTGGTGTCATCAAGAACAGCGACAAGGATTGGACGATGGCCTTGTATCCGGGACAGCTTGCACGCGGGACAGAGCCGGAAATGTCCAAGCTGATCAAACTGGACTCGATGCTCTTAACGACGCACGGCACCGCCGAACACATGCTCCTGGACATCTCACCGGGCCTCGGAAAACACACCGGCAAGGCAGTTCTGGTCCTGCATTTTGGCACGCTGTATTTGGCAGGAGCTCTGTCTTGAGACTGCTCTGAATTCGGTCCCGAGTACGTCGGGACCGTTCCTTCCCATCGGTCATCCTGGTCGGCCCTGCCTGCTGCTCCCTGAGCCGTGGAAGAAATCGCATTCGAGCGTTTCGATGGCTGGCTTCCGGCAGCGCCTGAGTCGTTACTTGCGTGCTCGTTACCTGCAGGTGTGCCGTGTCTTCAGTAAGGGCTGGCTCGATCCCGCAGCTGTGCTGTGAGCCATGCCGGATCTTGCTGCTATGCTATAATTTTGTCGCAACTTATCGAATTGTGACTTCTTGTCTGACTTGTGAAACGCACCTACCTTGTTCTGATCACCCTGATAATGCTTCTGGCAGGATGTGCCCGCCGGTATTCTGTGAGCGGCTTGGTCCTTGAGGTGAACCGCGAACAGAAGACGATGCTTGTTTCTCATCGCGCCATTCCAGGGTACATGGGAGCCATGGTCATGCCGGTTCGGGTATTGGACCTGCAAGATCTGGCCGGCTTGGCCCCAGGAAGCCAGGTAGGTTTCCAGCTGGTTGTCAGGAAGCGTGGAGCTCATGCAGAGAAGATTCGTTCAGGCCCTCGGTCTGCGGGCCCCAACACCGGCAGCGATTCTTTGGCGCTGGCGCCTCCCCGGGAGAAATTGTCTTTGGGGTCGGCGGTCCCCGATTTCCAGCTGGTTAATCAAGCGGGTCGCGCAGTGCGCCTCTCTGAGTTCAGGGGCAAGGTTGTAGCGGTCAACTTCCTCTACACACGATGTCCGCTGCCCGAGGTCTGCCCGCGACTGGCAGCCAGCTTTGCGCAGTTGCAGCGGCGCTTCCGCCAGCAGCTGGGCTCAGATCTCGTTCTGCTTTCGATTACGCTCGATGCCCAGTTTGACACGTCCCGCGTGCTGGCCGAGTATGGGCGACGTTGGGGCGCAGAGCCCGCAGGGTGGAATCTGCTAACCGGGTCGCCTGAGGTCATTGAGAAGATCGCCAGCCAGTTTGGCTTGGTGTATTGGCCGGAGGAAGGATTGCTGACTCACACTTCCCAGACCGGCGTTGTTGGCCGAGACGGGATTTTGAAAGCTCTGATCGAGGGTTCCGCATACGAAGAAGAAGAGCTGGGAGATCTCATTGCCCGGCAACTGGAGGAAGTCGATGGTTCGCAACATCGTGCTTTGGGTTTTGCTGGTCAGTAGCGCTTTTGCACAGTCCAAAACTGCAGATCTTTGTTCTCCTCCACCTGGCAGCGTGCCACCTGCTTTGCCGGCGAGGCTGTTGGAAGGGCAGGGGAAAATTCATTTTCCAATCACGACCACAAATGCCGCTGCGCAGGAGTTCTTCAGCCAGGGAGTGGCTCAGATGCACTCTTTTTGGGCGGTTGAGGCGGAGCGTTCCTTTCTCCAGGCGGCAGCGCTCGATCCGGCCGCTCCGATGCCGCATTGGGGCATCGCGATGGTTGCGCACGGCAACTTTCGTCCGAGGTTTCAGTTGGAAGGCGACCGCTCTGAGAAGCGCCCGAAGTCGTATCAGGGCGCTGCCAAGCGCGCGTTTGAGGCAGCACAGAAAGCCCGAGAACTGAGCTCGGTGCCAGGCAAGGCAACGCCGCTGGAAAAGCTTTACATCGAAGCGGCGTTCGCACGGCTGGATCTGCAGAGCAGAGACCGCGATGCCGGCTACATTCGCGGATTGCGGGCGATCTTGGCTCAATACCCCAAGGAGACCGAAGCCAAGAGCTACCTCGCACTACATCTGATGCGCGGCTACACTCTTCCCGCGAAAACTCCACGCGAGGGGACGATGGAGGCCGTTGCCTTGTTGCGGGAGTTGCTAGTCGAAGCGCCCGACCATGCAGGTGCTCATCACTATGTGATTCATGGATTCGAAGGTTCGACGTTCGCCAAAGAAGCCTGGCCCAGCTGCGTTCGGTACGCTCAGCTCGTGACGAACATTCCGCATGCACTGCACATGCCAGGTCACATCTATGCGCAAACCGGAAAGTGGGACGAAGCTGCGAAGTCGTTCGAGGATGCGTCCGTCAACGAGTTGGGCTACATCCGTGCGGACACGCTGTACGGTCGAGGTCATCACGGGCACAACATCCATTTTCTCATTTCGACCTACTCCTATCAGGAAAGATACGAGAAGGCGCTTGATGCCGCTCGGAGCTTGATGGAGTTCAAAGAGAACCCGCGCGAAGTGAAGGCCATCGACAGCCCGCGAACTCCGTACCGCCAGGGGTGGATTGCCCTGATGCGGGCCCTGGTCCAGAACGAAAAATGGGCTGAGATTCTGGACGGGAGCACACTGCCGGTCTATGACAAGCCCCGTGAAAGGGCCTGGCGGGCCTGGGCAGTGGGCTTGGCTCAGGCTGCCAAAGGAAACGTCGGGGCCGCCGAGGTGCAATCGAAGATGATGGGTCAGGCCTTGAATGAGTTGAAGGAGAAAGCGAAGTCTCCTATCCCCGAATACCTGAAGGTTGCCCGGAAGGAATTGACGGGACACATCGCTGTGGCATCCGGGAAAGCAGATCGTGGACTGCGAATCTTGCAGGAAGCTGCCCGGCAGGAGCGTGCCCTGCGCTACAGCGAGCCAACGAATTACCCCAGGCCCGTTCTTGAAGTGTTAGCCCAGGCAGCTCTCCGAAATGGGAAACTGGAGCTCGCGAAGGCATCATTCCAGCAAGCCTTGGAACAGAATCCGGCCAGTCCGCGAGCCGAGCGGGGCTTGGCGGAGACGGTCACCCAAATGGAGAAAGGCGCGCTGAAGGCCGGCCTGTAAACACTGCCTGGAAAATCCGGAACCGCCAGGAACGCTAGGTTCGCCAAAAGAACCTTGATGCCCGCCGACACAGTAGCTACGGCATCGACATGCGAATCGATGGATTGGCCCTGGTGGAGGAGTAGGCGATTGAAAGATTCTCCCTATCCACCGGGCCCGACTGCTCGGTTGCCTGAAGCTCAGTGGCCTGTCTTTAGGAACGTGGGCTTACAGCGTGAATGTCTTCAGCAAGGCAACTGACCATCCTGAGGTTCTTGGCAACTCCAATTTCAAGGAGCAGATATGTTGACTCGCAGTTGCAGCCGAACCCTGTTCATGTTGCTACTGATTCCGATGTGCATCAGGCAAACCCTCGGTGAGCCCCTGGCTGCCGACAAGCTGACTCCAGCTCAAATTATGGAAGCCTTCAGGAAAGTCAGCACGGGGAATCTGGCCGATGCAGTTGAGGAAGCCACGGGCGCACAAGGCTTCATGAACTACGACATGAAACCGATCTTCAAAACCAAGATCGTGGGACTCGCCAGCACGGCAGTATTGCGGCGGGTCTTGAAGAGCGACGCTCGAACCTATCCTAACCAAGCGTTGCAGATCCTCGACGAAGCGCCTGCCGGGAATATCCTGGTTTATGTTTTGGAAGACGGGCTCAACATTGCCGGAATGGGCAACCTGATGGCAACCACGGCCAAAGTGCGTGGCCTGGCTGGAGCTGTTATTGACGGCGGCGTTCGGGACATTGAAGAGATTACGCAAATTGGATTTCCCGTGTACAGCCGGAGTGTCACGCCCGCCACGTCGGTGGGGCGGTTAGTCAGCGTCTCCAAAAACGAGCCGGTGATCTGTGGCGGCGTTCGTGTTCGACCTGGAGACTACATCATGGGCGACTGGGACGGTGTCGTGGTCATCCCGGTGGAAGCGGCAGAGAAGGTCGTCGAATTGATTCGGCAGTATGACGAGAAAGAAAGCAAGATGGTCCCGATCATCAAAGAGACCCAGTCAATGTTGAAGGCGTTGGAGAAATACAACCGCTATTAGAGACGGCCGTTCAGATCCACCCGCGAAGCCAGGGACAGATTCTGCCTTCCTGCGGGCGGTTCGCCGTCAACCAGAGGTCTGCAACACCGGCAGACGGAGTCTGGCAATACAGCCGTTCCTTCCTGGCCGGTTCTCCAGTGTCAAGCTTCCTCCATGTGCCTCAGCGATCTGCCGGCTCAGCACCAGCCCTATACCGGAGCCGCCGGGCTTTGTCGTAAAGAACGGAACGAACAGGTTCGTTGTTTCCGAGAGTCCCGGCCCTTCGTCCTCCACCCAGACTTGTAACTGGGGCCCATTCCGATCCCAGCCGAGCGCCACGCCTCCGCCGGTTTCCAGGCTGGCATCCACGGCATTGCGCAACAGGTTGATGAGCAATTGATCGAGCTGGTCACCGTCCGCGTGGATGGCGGCTTCAGCGCCTTCATGCAGACTGACAGCCAGCCGGGTCTCCAGACGAGCGACGCGCCGAATCCAAGGAGCCACCGCAATGGGCTGCAACCTGGGTTGCGGCAGGCGCGCCAGCTGCGCGTAGGCTTGCATAAAGCGGCTAAGCGCCTCCGCGCGCCCGGCGATCACTGCCAGGCCACGCTCAACGTCTTGCTCCCAGTCCGTCGCTCGCGGTGAACGCTGAAGCAGGCCTCCCAGACTCCCGGCAATGGACTTGATCGGCGCCAGCGAGTTGTTGAGTTCATGACCCAGGACCCGCAGCAGGCGCTGCCAGGCCTGGCGTTCCTCCTCCCGAAGCGCCCGGCTCAGATCGGTCATCAGCAGCAGTTGGTGCGGCACGCCGCGTTCGCGAAAAGTGCTGCGCCTCACCGCCCAGCGGCCCATCCCCGCAGGAAAACTCAAGGAGAGCGTTGCGGCGGCGTCTTCTTGAAGACAACCAGCCAGACCCAGTTCGGAAGCAGTTCTACCCAGGAGCCGTTCGGCAGTGGCCAAGAAGAGCCGCTCTCCAGAGCGATTCACCAGTCCCAATCGCTGTTCCGCATCGAAGGTGAAGACGGCCACATCGATCTCCGCCATCACCGTGCGCAGAAGCGTAGTGGCATCCAGAGCTCCCAGGCGCTGAACGCGGAGCGTCTGGCCGAGGGTATTGACCTCCCGCATGACTTCGCCCAGAGCATCGTCCGGCCTGGCGCCCCGTGCGCGGATGGAGTAATCCTCTTCACGCAGCGCTGCCAGCAGGTTTGACAGCGTTTGAAGCGGCATGACGACACGCTCGCGCAGTGCGAACGCGCATCCCAGCCAGAAGATCACAATAAATACCATGAAAGTCCACTGAGTCTTCGGCGAGAAGTCCCCGATCCAGAACAGGACTGCCGCCGCCAGGGTTCCTGGAAGACCTGCCAAAATGGCCAGCAGCAGGACCCGGCGCTCATGGGTCAGTTTACGATTTTGAGTTTTCGATTTTGGATCAGACATTCGGGCCCCGAACGGGGCGCGGACTAGCAAGGGTTCGCGCGGATGCATCTGATCCCTGTAAATCCGGGATTGACCAACCTTGCCGAGGCTCAACGACTGGGCGGCGAGCAGCCGCGTAACACGAAAGAGTCTCCAGGGAGCGGCTTGATTCCTGAGACCAGATCCATGTCCCTTTGCATCGATCCTGGCCAACCTTACAAATTGTACCGCTGGAGTCGCCGGTAGAGCGCACTCCGGCTGAGGCCAAGCGCATCGGCCGCCCGGCTGACATTGCCATCAAACCTGGCGAGCGCCTTTTGGATCAGTAAACGCTCCACTTCCTCCAGACTCATTTCATCCAGGCGTGAGGGCGGTGTTTCCCGGCTGGAGCTCAGTCCAAGATCACCGATCCGGATGCGAGGGCCTTGAGTCATCAGCACAGCGCGCTCGATGGCGTGGTCCAGCTCGCGAACGTTGCCGGGCCAGGCGTGAGCCAGCAGGCGTTCGACAGCCGGATCGTCGAATCCCGAAAGGGCTTTTCGATAGCGGCTCGCGTGCGTGTTCAGAAATTGCATCGCCAGAAGCGGAATGTCCTGTTGCCGCTCGCGCAAGGGAGGCATCCGAATTTCGATGGTGTTCAGCCGGAACAGGAGGTCCTGGCGGAACCTGCCGGCAGCGACTTCGACGCTCAGGTCAGCGTTGGTGGCGGACAGAATGCGGACATCAGCACTGTGCGTGCGCGAGGAGCCCACGCGCTCGTACTCCCCTGTTTCCAGCACTCGCAGCAGCCGGGACTGTAGGTTTTGAGAGACGTTGGCGATCTCATCCAAAAGCAGCGTGCCTCCCTCGGCCAGCTCGAAGCGTCCGACCCGGTCGGTCTTCGCGTCCGTGAACGCGCCCTTCACATGTCCGAACAACTCGCTTTCGAAGATGCCTTCCGAAAGCCCGCCGGCATTCACCGTGACCAGTGGCTTCCCGCTGCGGTTTGAAACGGCGTGCAGGGCCCTGGCGACAAGGCCCTTGCCGGTGCCATTTTCGCCAGTGATGAGAATGTTGGCATCCGACGGCCCAACACGAGAGATCAGTTCCCGCACTGGCTGCATGGCCGGCGATTCGGCGATCATTTGAGGCAGAGCCTCGTCGCGCAGCAGGCGGTTTTCCGCTTCGAGCTTCCGCCCCTGGCGCAGCGCACGGCTCAGCTCGATTTGGGTGCGGAGGATAGAAAGGAGCCGGGCGTTTTCCCAGGGTTTTTGAACAAAATCACGGGCGCCACGCCGGATCGCTTCGACGGCAAGGTCTACACTCCCCCAGGCCGTCATGACGACGACGGGCAGAGCGCTGTCCAGGGCTTGCAACCGTTTCAACAGATCGAGCCCCTCCTGGCCAGAGGTGGTGTCGCGGGTGTAGTTGAGATCAACCAATGCAACGTCGAAATCGCGAGACCCAACAGCCTCCTGAACAGCTGCCGGAGAAGCAGCTGCCTCAATCTGGTAACCCTCACCCTTTAGCAGCAGCCGCAGGGCTTCCAGAACATCGGGTTGATCGTCGGCAATCAAGATTCTCGAACTGCCGGCGTGATTTGATTTCACAGCCTGTCGCTTACCTCTTGGAGATTTCGAATGACACGGAGACGCCGAAAATCGCAAAACAGCGAGGTGTAAAGAAGTCGTGCCTCGTCAGTGCTGCTCGCTCCAGTGCCGACACCCTTGGTCGCACGACATGAGTTTATGTCGAAGGAAAGCTCTCTGATTCCTTGCTTCATGGACCGCGCCTGGCCGTCCTCACAGCCATTCCGCGCAACCGCATCTCATGCAGGAGAAACCAACCGTAAACGTAGGGCAAACGCGGGGACAGGCAAGCCGTCCAGGCCTGAAACCTTCAGTCCATCAATCACCAATGATCTTAACGAGCACACGTTTTTTTCGGCGACCATCGAACTCGCCGTAAAAGATCTGCTCCCACGGACCAAAGTCGAGCTGTCCACGCGTGACGGCAACCACCACCTCACGACCCATGATCTGCCGTTTCATGTGGGCATCGGCATTGTCTTCGCCAGTGTCATTGTGGCGATAACTGGAAACTGGCTCGTGCGGGGCCAGCTTCTCCAGCCACTTTTCATAGTCCGTGTGCAGGCCTGTCTCGTCGTCGTTAATGAATACGGAAGCAGTGATATGCATCGCATTGACAAGCAGCAAACCCTCCATGATACCGCTGTCGCTGAGGCACTGCGACACGTCCGGAGTGATGTTCACGAACGCTCGGCGCGTCGGAACGTTAAACCAGAGTTCCTTCCGGTAGTTTTTCATAGAGTTAAAGTAAAAGTTGAGATTCTGGGATACAAAGGCAAGTTTTAAAAAGCTACAATCAGCAGGCTCCAGGCAACGGCCGATCTTCCTGTCAGCCGCCTCGAACACGCTTCGAGAAGGCCGCGTAAGATTCCGGCCCTTGGCTCTTCATCCATTGGATGAACGACTGGGCCACGATTTCCAGGTTGCGAAAGGATGTGGGATCCTGCAGGCGCTGCCGCCGTTCAGGAACCAGGTCTCGAATGCGCTCCCAGACAAACAGCAACTCTCTGCCACTTTGGAAAAACAGGTTCTGATTCAGGACACCACTGGTAATGAACGAGGCCACCATTTCCCAATAGGTAGTTACCATCCTGAAGCTGGCATCTTCATCAGAGCCTGGCGGGCAAAGCGTGTTCAGCTCATCAAGCGTGCGCACCTTGAATGACTGGCCAAACCAGGCGCGCGCCTTGCGCAACCTCGCTTCGCGGCGCATGTCATAGAGGCGCAGCACCAGATTCACATCATCGTAAGTAGCAGGATTCTCCATCTGAGTCGGCTCCTTGTTGGGTTAAGAACGTCTGATCGAGAGACTTGGGTCTGGAGAAGGTCGAGTTCAAGAGTAGGCTCGGTTCAACGCCCTACCTGCTGTATTCGATCAACCCAGAGCGAAGGACTGCAAACTATTGCTTTCTCTCCCGCTGGAAATCTACCTGTTCGAAAAGAAACAGGCCAGATTTTCCGGGCGCCACGAGGTCCAGATCACCGTCACCGTCGAGATCGGCGACTGGAATCTGCATGCCGCCGCCGACCCTGGCTCCAAAGTCGAGAACATGCTTGGAATATCTGCCATTCGGCCCAAGCCGGTACCAGTAAAGCCCCAGCGGTTCATAGGCACCCGGATCAATGTCGTGGGCCAAATATCGCTTCCCGGTGACAAGGTCCATCTGGCCGTCGCGGTCCATATCTGCCAATGTCAGGGCGTGAGCCTGCGACCAACTGTCGTCGATGACATGGGGTCGCCAGGCGTTTCCAAGGTTCTCGAGCCAAAAGAGACCATAGTGATGTCCCGCGCCGAAAACCAGGTCCGTCTTACGATCACCGTTCACGTCGAGGGCATAGATAGGACTGCATTGGCCACGAGGCGGCAGAAGCTGGAAGTCGGGATGGAACGTCCAAGATCCCGTGCGTGGATTGGCCGGCCCTTCAAACCAACCACGAGCCGTCAGGATGTCGGGACGACTGTCCCCGTTCAGATCTCCGGAACCAATTCCGTGCAATCCTCGAGCGTCGGGCACTGTGCCAATCGCATGGCGCACCCACTCACCCTTCTCCGACTGTTCTGTGCGTTCCCACCAGGCAACCTCCGGAGTGCTGCCGTAGTTCGGCAGGAACTCTTGAGCCTGGCCATCGCCGTCGATGTCAACCATCAGCATCAGTTCATAGTTGAAGCCGGATTCGATGACATGCTCTTTCCAGGGCATCGTTCCAAGCTCGCCATCATGCCGGCGCGGATTTTCATACCAGGCCATCTTCTTTCCAAACCAGGCGCAGGTCACAATGTCAGGGTAGCGGTCACCATTGACGTCGAAAGGATGGTTGCTGAAGTCGTCAATGTAGCCGTTGGAAAAAGGAATCTCCCGGAAGTGATGTTTCTTCCACTCGGGCGCCTGGAACCAGTTTTCGCCGCTGACAATGTCCAGACGGCCGTCTCCGTTGATGTCGGTGACAGTCGCAGACTCATTGGCTCCGTCGTCCAACTGATGCTTCTGGAACAAAGGCCAGCGTGGTGGAGCGTCGTCGGTCAGAAGCGAAGAAGCTGCCGAGACAAAGAGCGAGAAGAGGAAGAGTGTAAGGATGGCTTTCATAGGACCTCTGGTGACAGGCAAACTGCGAAGACGGTGACGGGGCACAGGGAGGTGTCTCCGTACCCTCTATGCGAGCTGTGACTTCCACTTGTCAACAACCGAGGCATCCAGCTTCAAACCGGCGACCAGCCTTTGCAGATAATTTCTTTCCGCCTCGGAATCCACCTCAATGGCCAGACAGGAGGCAGCGTAAACTTGCTCAGCCAGCTCCTGCGACTTGACCTGCTCCACGAGGCCACGGAGTTCGAGCGGATTGGCCAGTTCACCTTCAACAAAAGCCAACTCTTGAGCCCCTAGTCCGGCAGTCGTCACTCTTTCCAGTATTCGCTGGCGCTCCAGGCTGTCGATCGCGTGGTCCGCATTGGCTGCAGCAATCATGGCACGAATCAACAAGACGGCATCCCGATTGGGGACTTCCGATCTCTGGACGCTCGGTCCGGGCAGAGGCGGCGGTGTCCAGTTTACTGCGGGATGCGGTGTCTGCTGGCCGGAACCTTGAGGCATCGGCGCCACCGGAGTGTATCCTCCTGGCCCAGAGCCAGTGGCCGGCAGGCCAGATCCCATCGGGTTCTTTTGAGTGAAGTGTTCAAACGCCCCGATAGCCACTCCCAGCAGGCCCATGCCGATGGCCGCCTTGTTTTGGCTGATGAGGCTGCCCGCAGCAGACTTCAAGCCACCCGTAAGACCACGGGCGCCTCGCCGGCCCGTGAGTCCTTGCCCCAAGGCGCTGGTAACCAGGCTGCCCAGCAACCGTTCTGCGTCGAACATGGTCGTCTCCTTTGACAGGCGCCTTCAATGCTTTATGGTTGATGGCATCGCTGCCTCGATCCTGCCCTAAGAAACTCGAATTATAAGGAAAGGCATTCCGCCCTTCATCTAAAATCAACCCGGGAAATTCAAGCGGCGTAGCAGTTGTGACACTGCTTGACCGCAACCCTCGTCCAACAGATAATCCAGTGCGAAGTCCTGCCTGGGTCGATCCTCATTCTCATCAGAACCGTTTTGGGTTGATTGTCTATTACTGTGCTGGAGGCACTATGAATTGTCGACATTGCGGAGCTCCTCTAAATCCTGACGTGAAGTTTTGTTCTGCCTGCGGGCGGTCGCAGCAGGGAGACGTGGCCCCAGGGCAAGGGCCACGCCCTGACGCAACTCCGCCCCCGCCGCCGCCTCCACCTTCCGGGGAAATCTCAGCCCAAACGGGACGCTGGATCAGCGCAGGTTGGGACTTGATAAAGACCGATCTGTTGGCTTTCATTCTGATGGCTGTTGTTTTTCTGGTGATTAACTCGGTCATTCCCGTGGTTCTGGCGGGCCCGCTGATTGCGGGCTTTCACGTGGCGTGCATCCGGAAGATGATGTCGGGTCGCGCAGAGGTAGGAGACCTCTTCAAGGCTTTCGACCGGTTTGGCGCCTGCCTCCTGGCTGGGCTTGTCATCTCGGTGTTTGTCTCGCTGGGTTTCCTGTTCTGCCTCATTCCGGGGTTTATCCTGATGGCGATGTATCAATTTGCGTTCCTGTTTATCGTGGACAGGAAGATGGACTTCTGGGCGGCGATGCAGGCAAGCCATGATCTCGTCAGGAAGGATTATTTCGGGTTCACGCTCTTCGTGCTGGCGCTGATGCTGGTCAACGTTGCAGGCGCTATGCTTTGCTTCGTAGGGTTGCTTGTAACAGTACCCCTGCACTATGCCTCGATTACCGCTGCCTACAAGGATCTTGTAGGATTTGAAAACAAGGAGAACTTCTGATTTGACGATGGCCGCGTTCGGGGCAAATAGACAAGCTATTCTTCCAAGGTCGGTCCTTTGGAACGGCGGAGCCTCAGGTGTGGCTTTGCTGCTCTTTGCCGTCCTGCCGATTCCCCTCGAGTCTCGCATTCAGCTGTGTGGCTGGCACTGGCTTACCGGCGGACCTTGCCCATTTTGCGGGCTGACACGAGCCCTTTCGTGTCTGGCCAAGGGACAGTGGGAAGCGGCCTTGCAGCTGCATCCGCTGAGCCCGCTCGCGCTGGCCATTCTGGCTGCCATATTTTTGGAGAGTGCCCTTGAGCTTGCGGATGTGCGAAAGCAGCTTTACGCGCCGCCTGCGAGGGTCAGAAGTTTTCTCATGCGACTGGTCGCATCGCTCTTTGTGGTGTATGGCGCGTTCAGATTTTTGCTGGAACGTTTAGACCTCTTCGAGGCCTTTTTTTGAGACGCGCATTCGAGGCCGGCTCTCCAGAAGTTACAGCCAATTGTTGGGGAAGAAACTCTTATGAATTGGAACTGGATCACGAGCGGGCCGAATCACTCGCAAATCATCAGTTCACTGATCCTTGTGGCCACGGTGATTGTCCTGCGAATGACGGCAATGCGCGCCATTCTGGGGTTGGATCAGCCACAGCCGGACACGCGACGGCGCTGGATTGTGAACATTCGCAATGCTTCGATTATTGCGGTCCTATTTGGGTTGGTGGTTATCTGGAATGCGGAGTTGCGCACGATCGCAGTGTCCTTCATCGCTCTGGCCGTGGCGGGAGTGGTTGCCACGAAGGAGCTCATTCTTTGTGTCAGCGGCTCCATCGTGCGGGCCGCGAGCAAGTCCTATGCTATTGGAGACCGAATCGACATTGGCAGCAGGCGCGGAGACGTCGTGGATCTGAATCTCTTTACGACGACACTCGTGGAGATTGGGCCAGGCCAGGCGAGCCATCAGTACACGGGGCGCGCGATTGTGATTCCCAACAGCTTGCTGCTGAACACGCCGCTGGTCAACGAGACCTTCACGCATGAGTTTGTTCTGCACGTTTTCGCCTTGCCGCTAAACGCTCAAGACGACTGGCAGCGGTCCGAGCAGGTCTTGCTGCAAGCGGCTCACGCAGAGTGTGACCCGTTTCTCGAAGAAGCCCGCGCCTACATGAAAAGCATCGAAGGGAAGCAGGGACTGGACAGCCCCACGGTCGCGCCACGGGTCACGCTGCAGGTTCCTGAGCCCGGGAAGATCAACCTCCTGCTGCGAATCCCAGTTCCTTCACGCCGAAAAGGGCGTCTGGAGCAAGCCATTCTGAGGCGGTATCTGTCGGAGATGGCGAAAGGTCAGTGACAAGTGCCGGGTATGGATGACGACTGCTGCAAGATTGGACATTCGTCATCAATTCAAGGGCAAGATGTCGTGTGAAGTCTGGCCTTTTGTGGACCCTTGGTTAGCGAAGCCGAAGGGCTTCGAGTTTGTCCAGAAAGGAGCTCCACCTCTCCAAATTTACAAGCCCCAGACCCCTGATTGCGCGACTGGTAGGGACAGGACGCTGGTCTGTAACAACACTGAGTGCGGTTGTACTATTGAGAATTACATAATATAGTGACATTTCCCATGATTCATGTTACAGTTTGGGTCATGGGAAATACACGAGGATTTAAACGAGACACAGAGTGTTTTAAGACCCTGGAGCAACGACGG
>Ga0187892_10000591_pt1 | contig 93509 bp, 94 predicted proteins | sample MA1701073metaG_FD_139345 | JGI IMG/M metagenome (GOLD analysis project Ga0187892, IMG submission 139345) | Bio-ooze microbial communities from a basaltic lava cave in the Kipuka Kanohina Cave System on the Island of Hawaii, USA - MA170107-3 metaG ... | reverse complement strand
GATCGACGATCTCAAGGGGGGCTGCCATCTTGATACCCCGAAAAACGGGGCCACCGTCGTCCGTCCGGGGTTAGACAGTAAATGCGTGCCGACGGTGTCTCAAAGTCGTTGACACATTCCGCCCGCTGGCCAGCCGCAAGCGCCTTTCAGTCCCCTCCTCATCGGGGAACGTGGTGCGACCCGCGACTGCCTCGCCCCCCCCCGATCGGGATGTGCGTCTTTCAGTCCCCTCCTCATCGGGGAACGTGGTGCGACTCTGCGGCGCGCGGGCACTCAACGTGCTCAACAAGCCTTTCAGTCCCCTCCTCATCGGGGAACGTGGTGCGACACCGTCTCGGCCGACCCCGATGGGTGACGGCTGCCTCTGCTTTCAGTCCCCTCCTCATCGGGGAACGTGGTGCGACGTGACGGCCAGCCTGTCGAACAGCGGGCGACCGGCTTTCAGTCCCCTCCTCATCGGGGAACGTGGTGCGACGGACAGTACGACGTCCGCGTCCGCCAGGAAGGTCTGGTCTTTCAGTCCCCTCCTCATCGGGGAACGTGGTGCGACCCTCCCTATATAAGGGGGGAACGTGCACGGTGCACATACTTTCAGTCCCCTCCTCATCGGGGAACGTGGTGCGACTCGGGAGGCCGCCGAGCCTCGGCGCAGGTGCTGCTGCCTTTCAGTCCCCTCCTCATCGGGGAACGTGGTGCGACGCGCGTGACCCGGGCAATCTCGCCGGTCTGAAAATCCCTTTCAGTCCCCTCCTCATCGGGGAACGTGGTGCGACCATCCGGCGCGTCCAGCGCGACGGCGTGTGGTCGTTCGACCCTTTCAGTCCCCTCCTCATCGGGGAACGTGGTGCGACCCACCAACTCCTGGGCTACGCGCAGGCCGTCCTCGCCTTTCAGTCCCCTCCTCATCGGGGAACGTGGTGCGACCGACTCCGGTGGCCGCTCGGTGTAGGTGATGTCGGCTTTCAGTCCCCTCCTCATCGGGGAACGTGGTGCGACAAGTTCTTCCAGGCCAACACGGCCGGCGCTATCTACCTTTCAGTCCCCTCCTCATCGGGGAACGTGGTGCGACGCGCCAGCACGGTGCCGCGGTGGATGAGGTTACAGACTTTCAGTCCCCTCCTCATCGGGGAACGTGGTGCGACGCCGAACACTGTGCACACCAGCGAGAGGCATCCCACTTTCAGTCCCCTCCTCATCGGGGAACGTGGTGCGACTTCGGTCACTCGTCTTGCCCCAGACCACGTGTCTTCCTTTCAGTCCCCTCCTCATCGTGGAACGTGGTGCGACTGGAGGATCGCCCGCTGCGAGCCGTGCTCATTGACGTGCCGCTTTCAGTCCCCTCCTCATCGGGGAACGTGGTGCGACGCGGAGAGCCCGGCCTTCTCGACCGGCCCGCTCCCGGGGCTTTCAGTCCCCTCCTCATCGGGGAACGTGGTGCGACTGGGGGGGGTGCTGCTCATCGCGGCGTGGTGGCATTTCTTTCAGTCCCCTCCTCATCGGGGAACGTGGTGCGACATCGACGGAGTTTCAGGGTCCACGACTATCACCATCTTTCAGTCCCCTCCTCATCGGGGAACGTGGTGCGACTAGTCCCGCTCTTCGGCCGTGAGCACCGGGCTCCGCCTTTCAGTCCCCTCCTCATCGGGGAACGTGGTGCGACTCCTTGCATCGCCGTAGTCGTCCATGGCGGCCATCTCTTTCAGTCCCCTCCTCATCGGGGAACGTGGTGCGACCGATCCAGAGGACGGCGTTCTCCATGTGGCCAGAGACTTTCAGTCCCCTCCTCATCGGGGAACGTGGTGCGACCTTCTCGCACGCCGAGCACCACGCCGCGTGCATCCCGTTCTTTCAGTCCCCTCCTCATCGGGGAACGTGGTGCGACTCTGGCTGCTCTATCGGCGGGAAACGTCGCATTTGCCTTTCAGTCCCCTCCTCATCGGGGAACGTGGTGCGACGCCACCGGCTCCATCTGGCTCATCAACGAGGAATTGGCTTTCAGTCCCCTCCTCATCGGGGAACGTGGTGCGACCCCAGGCGGCCCTGGCGTCCCCAGGCGGCCCTGGCGTCCCCTTTCAGTCCCCTCCTCATCGGGGAACGTGGTGCGACGAGTTCACTGGGGCGAATACGCGAATCAGGCCCGACTTTCAGTCCCCTCCTCATCGGGGAACGTGGTGCGACCTCACCGCCCTGCCCCGGCCTGAGGGCCTGTGCCCTCTTTCAGTCCCCTCCTCATCGGGGAACGTGGTGCGACGCAGTTCTGGCTGGACGTGGCGCCGACCGTGCTGCCGGACTTTCAGTCCCCTCCTCATCGGGGAACGTGGTGCGACGAGGCCAGCTCGAACACCTTCTTCTTGATGAATTTCCTTTCAGTCCCCTCCTCATCGGGGAACGTGGTGCGACGGCTGACGAAGTGGCTCTTGGTTGCCGCGCCGCGGGCTCTTTCAGTCCCCTCCTCATCGGGGAACGTGGTGCGACTGGTCTACCAGCGGGTGCTCGGGGCGATGCGGTGAAGACCTTTCAGTCCCCTCCTCATCGGGGAACGTGGTGCGACAGTGTTCACTCATCGGCCGCCAGCCCCAGGGTCGCCCTTTCAGTCCCCTCCTCATCGGGGAACGTGGTGCGACCCGGCCTCCGCATGGCCTTCCCCGAGGACCTCGGCGACTTTCAGTCCCCTCCTCATCGGGGAACGTGGTGCGACGGCCGGGCCGAGGAGGTGGGAGCGGCGGCTTGATTTCGGGCTTTCAGTCCCCTCCTCATCGGGGAACGTGGTGCGACTGAAGAAGCTCTTGGCCGGACTGCTGGCCGGCCTCGTCCCTTTCAGTCCCCTCCTCATCGGGGAACGTGGTGCGACACCGGCATGCTGGACGGCGAGCCCGTGGTTTGCGTCCTTTCAGTCCCCTCCTCATCGGGGAACGTGGTGCGACTACGCTCACGAAAACGCCTCTGGCGGTCCCGGTTTGCCTCTTTCAGTCCCCTCCTCATCGGGGAACGTGGTGCGACCGACTCATTCCGGGCTCTCCTCTCCCGCCGGGTCGGGCTTTCAGTCCCCTCCTCATCGGGGAACGTGGTGCGACTGGTGAAGACCAAGGAGGTGGCCGTCAGGCCGCTCGTGCTTTCAGTCCCCTCCTCATCGGGGAACGTGGTGCGACGGCGACGAGCACCACGTCCACCACCACAGCAAGGAGTCGCCTTTCAGTCCCCTCCTCATCGGGGAACGTGGTGCGACAAATCAGTGGCGAGGGGCGAGCCCGGCGCTGGTTGGCTTTCAGTCCCCTCCTCATCGGGGAACGTGGTGCGACCCGGATGGCCGTCCCATCCGTGCCGTAGAGGATTTGTGCTTTCAGTCCCCTCCTCATCGGGGAACGTGGTGCGACCTCACAATCGGCAACGCCGCGGCGAATGGTTGGGTCTTTCAGTCCCCTCCTCATCGGGGAACGTGGTGCGACTCAGAAAGCGGCGGCGAGGCAGACCGCGTACTACGACCTTTCAGTCCCCTCCTCATCGGGGAACGTGGTGCGACCAGGCCGCGGATCTGCTCCCCACATCGGTCGCAGCAGCTTTCAGTCCCCTCCTCATCGGGGAACGTGGTGCGACGCAGAGGTGGCAGAAATGACCACCCGCCCACAGGAGATCACTTTCAGTCCCCTCCTCATCGGGGAACGTGGTGCGACCTTCAGGGCCAGGGTCACTGCCGCCGCGTCACGCCCATGCCTTTCAGTCCCCTCCTCATCGGGGAACGTGGTGCGACTTGAATTTGTACTGGCGCTCCCCGCCTCCATCCTCGACTTTCAGTCCCCTCCTCATCGGGGAACGTGGTGCGACCCGTAAACCCGCACCACCGACAGCGCCGGACCGGACCTTTCAGTCCCCTCCTCATCGGGGAACGTGGTGCGACCCAGCACCACCCCGGGCGCATGGATGCCTTCATGGCTTTCAGTCCCCTCCTCATCGGGGAACGTGGTGCGACTTCGTCCCGCAGTACGACCCCGCCGGCGGCTTCCCGCTTTCAGTCCCCTCCTCATCGGGGAACGTGGTGCGACCCGGGCGCTGGGCTCGCGCTCTACATCACGGATCTGGCTTTCAGTCCCCTCCTCATCGGGGAACGTGGTGCGACTGAGCCGGCTACTCCAGTGCCGGGCGCATCTGATCTTCTTTCAGTCCCCTCCTCATCGGGGAACGTGGTGCGACCGGGCAACATCTGGCTCACGATCCACAACGACGCTGCCTTTCAGTCCCCTCCTCATCGGGGAACGTGGTGCGACTCTGGGAGTGGGCCTGCGCTCGGATGCGGTCCTCTTCTTTCAGTCCCCTCCTCATCGGGGAACGTGGTGCGACACCTTCGCCCGATGCTGCACCGACTGTCAGCGGTGCGCCTTTCAGTCCCCTCCTCATCGGGGAACGTGGTGCGACGATGGCGGATGAGATCTGCCACTGTGGTCCACCTTGCTTTCAGTCCCCTCCTCATCGGGGAACGTGGTGCGACGTGGCCGCTACTTCTTCTTCGACCTCACGCAGTGGCACTTTCAGTCCCCTCCTCATCGGGGAACGTGGTGCGACCATAGGCTCGTCGCTGTAGGCCCGTCATCTGCCCGTAGACTTTCAGTCCCCTCCTCATCGGGGAACGTGGTGCGACCAAGCGCTGGACCGTGGTGCCGGTGGACGGTAAGATCACTTTCAGTCCCCTCCTCATCGGGGAACGTGGTGCGACCGGGCCCGGGCTTGGTTGGGGGTCCATTGATGTCATTGCTTTCAGTCCCCTCCTCATCGGGGAACGTGGTGCGACCCAGGCGGGCCGTGGCGTCCGTGCCTGTGAGCTCCTCCTTTCAGTCCCCTCCTCATCGGGGAACGTGGTGCGACCGCAGTACATCGCCACCTTGACTCGCCCGGCTGCCCTTTCAGTCCCCTCCTCATCGGGGAACGTGGTGCGACCGCTACCAGCTCCTGCTCGGAAAGATCGTGTCGCGGCTTTCAGTCCCCTCCTCATCGGGGAACGTGGTGCGACTCGGAGGAGGAAGAGATGATGGCGGAGTGGCAGTGGCGGCTTTCAGTCCCCTCCTCATCGGGGAACGTGGTGCGACGCCACGGCGCCGCAGGTAGGACAGTCGCATCTTCGCTTTCAGTCCCCTCCTCATCGGGGAACGTGGTGCGACCTGTGATTCCACGTGTCAGAGGCGCGGTCATCGTGTCACCTTTCAGTCCCCTCCTCATCGGGGAACGTGGTGCGACCGTCACGTCACCAGTGAGCTGAGTGATGCCCGTGTCCGGCTTTCAGTCCCCTCCTCATCGGGGAACGTGGTGCGACTTGATCTGCACCTCGCCCTTCGTCACCTGGGCGCGGTTGCCCTTTCAGTCCCCTCCTCATCGGGGAACGTGGTGCGACTGAGCGGGTCCCCGAGGATCGCCGCTTCGGTGGGCTCCTCTTTCAGTCCCCTCCTCATCGGGGAACGTGGTGCGACGTCGCATCAGGGGTTTGCGTGATGTACGTAGCGCCAGGCTTTCAGTCCCCTCCTCATCGGGGAACGTGGTGCGACATGGGTGCCCGACTCTGCGGCGACCATCCAAGGTCGTCCCTTTCAGTCCCCTCCTCATCGGGGAACGTGGTGCGACTTCCGCCTCGGCCTCGAGCCGACGCTGCTCTTCCTCTTTCAGTCCCCTCCTCATCGGGGAACGTGGTGCGACGTTGGACCCTCGCCCCTCGTCCAGGACGTTCGTCGATCCCTTTCAGTCCCCTCCTCATCGGGGAACGTGGTGCGACAGCAGATGGCGCTGGTCGGTCGGTGAACCGCGTGGACTTTCAGTCCCCTCCTCATCGGGGAACGTGGTGCGACCGATCTGTGCCGGCACGGGCTGGCCGCGCTGGGCATCTTTCAGTCCCCTCCTCATCGGGGAACGTGGTGCGACAAGGAGAACCCATGATCCGGATTGAGGTGGCCACGCCTTTCAGTCCCCTCCTCATCGGGGAACGTGGTGCGACGCCGTTGGCGTGTAAGGGGGCAGGGTGCTCAGGACGCCTTTCAGTCCCCTCCTCATCGGGGAACGTGGTGCGACTCGATCTTCGCGGGCGTGAGCTGCACCGCGCAATTCCCGCTTTCAGTCCCCTCCTCATCGGGGAACGTGGTGCGACTGATCCTCATTCCGGCGCATCACCTGCACGGGTTCATGGCTTTCAGTCCCCTCCTCATCGGGGAACGTGGTGCGACTACCTTCCGGCCGGTTCCAAAGCCGGCAATGTCCTCGCTTTCAGTCCCCTCCTCATCGGGGAACGTGGTGCGACTCGGCGATCAACCTCGAGCCGGCCCGCAGGGTTTCCACTTTCAGTCCCCTCCTCATCGGGGAACGTGGTGCGACCACATGATGGATGCACCCAACGTCCCTTGACCTTGACCTTTCAGTCCCCTCCTCATCGGGGAACGTGGTGCGACTGCAGACACGAGGAGTCCCCGGGACATTGTTCTTCCTTTCAGTCCCCTCCTCATCGGGGAACGTGGTGCGACTGGGCCCCCCCGGGCAGGGCCAGGCTCACTTCTCCCTTTCAGTCCCCTCCTCATCGGGGAACGTGGTGCGACTCCCGCAGATGCTGTCGCGGTCCGGGCCAATCAGGACTTTCAGTCCCCTCCTCATCGGGGAACGTGGTGCGACGGCATTTTTGCGGTCAAAAACACAAGAACTTGCACCCCCTTCCAGTAGCCCGTCGCTCGCAACTGAGCCCGGTGTGCCGGACCGGCTTCGATTTGCGAACGCGCCGGCTCTGCAACACGGGCCGGCGAAGCGGCTGCCCGTCCTGCCTCACCATATGTCTCGACAGTAATTCCGAAACTCGCAGACAGTGCAACGAGCGCGCACGGGGGTCGGCGGCGGCAATTCTTCACGCTCGATCATCCGTCGCATGTCGGTGACGGCTTGGCGCACCTCGTCGCGGTCGGCCTCCGTCAGGGCCAGGGCCACCACGCGCTTCTCCGGGACCAGGTAGACGAACCCATCCGGCGCGGGACGCTCGAATGCCTCTTCGGCCAGGAGCGCATAGGCGGCCAACTGGAGCCGATGGTTCCGGCGCGGCCCGCCCTCAGTGTCCTTGAAGTCGACCGGATAGCAGGCGCCCGGCGTGAGGATGAGCAGGTCGAGCTTGCCCGACAGTCCCAAGCGCCTGGAATGGAGCCACAGGCCGAAGCGGCGCTCCCCCTCAAGCATGCCGTAGGCGCGGAACCCACGACGCCGCTCCAGCGCCTCCACTGCTGCCTGGATATCCTTGCCCCGCTGCATCTTGTACGTGGACGCCGGCCGCACGGGGAGTACGTGCCGGTAGAACGGGATGCGCGGGCAATACGTCCATTGCTTGAGGTCCGTCGCGGTCAATCCGACGACCGGATCGCCCGCGCCCGGTTCAACCGCCGGCCGGGCTTCCCTCGCGTCCGGTCCCGCCGCCCCGGCGTCACGCATCCGCCCGCACCTCCGCCCGCGGCTCGTTGAGGAACTCCCGTTTGGCCCGGACATCCTTCTCGCATACGGGAAGGATGAGGATCTTCCCCACATCGCCGCCGAGCGTGTCTCCCAGCCGCGCCGCCAGCTCGCCCCGGCGACTCGCGTCGAGCGGCCCGCAGAACGCGCTGTACTGGATGTGCTCGAGCCCGTAGTCCTTGCAGGCGTTCGCGACTCGGCCGCGCACGCGGTCGTCCTCGATGTCGTAGACGACAAAGGTCAGGAGCTCCTGGCCTCGCACGGGTCTCTCACCACTTGAAGGCGAAAGCGCGGTACGGCTCGCCGCCCCGCAGGTAGCTCGCCACGTTCCGCGCCTGGATCTGGATGACCGACTTGAGCGGGTGCCGCCGGCCGCGGAAGCCGGCCTCGCTCTCCAGGCGTTCGAGCACGGCGCCGGCGACCGTCCGCCGGCTCTCGTCTGTGAGCAGGCCTTCGCGCGTCTCGACTTTCACGCCCTTGGTCAGCGCGGCGATCACCGCCCGGTCCACGATGGGCTGCCGGAACTCCTCGATGAGGTCCAGCACCAGCGAGGGCTTGCCCGGGCGGTCGACGTGGAGGAAGCCGGCGAACGGCTCGAGCCCGGCGTTCATGAGGGCGCCCCACACCTGGCTGTAGAGGATGCCGTAGCCGTAGTTCAGGGCCGAGTTCACGGCATCCGGTGCTCCGCGATGCTCGCGCGCCTCGAACGGCGCGTGGTCCTCGAGCAGCGCCCGCACGCCGGTCCAGTACTGGCGCCCGGCGCCACCCTCGAGGCGAGCAGGGACGGGCGCGCGTCATCGACCCGGTCGCCGGCCACGCCATCCACCTCGCGGCGGCGCGCCTCGATGCCGCGGACCGCCTCGACGAGGCGCTCGAACGCCGCCGGATCGGCCGTCTTGAGGTACTTGCCGAAGTACTTGAGCAGCGCCGCCTGGTTGCCCAGCTTGCCGCGCACGATCGCTTTGGCCAGCTCCAGGCCCCGCGCGTCGCCGTAGGCCGCCATCTGCTCCCGGCGCGTCAGCACCGTCGCGGTGAGCATCGGCGACGAGAGCATCGCGAACGGCTGCCCGCTCCGCGTGAGGAACGAGAGAGGGATGCCCCGCTCGCAGCACTCCTCGATGAGGTCCGTGGAGATGGAGATGCCCCCGCCGGTCAGGATGATCTCGCTGACCTGGAACAGCGGCAGCTCCACCTGCTCCGGCTTCGTCCGCGGCCCGGACCCGTTGCCGCCGTTCCCCGTCTTCGGCCTCCGAAGCGGCACGGGCGGCGTCTTGACGCCGTCGGAGGTCACCACGCGCAGTGGCGGGCGCGCCGGGAGATCCAGCGCCAGGAAGAGCTGGGGCCCACCCTCGACCATCTCCAGCCGAGGCCGCGGCCCCCGGACCACCAGCCGCTCGCTGGTCTTGCCGAGCATCACGCCGAAGTCGCTGACGATGACGCTGCTCATCGGTCCGTCCTCCCCGCCTCGCCAAGTAAACGCTCATACATCGCCAGCAATCGATCGGCGATCGCCAGGGCCTGCCGTGCGTCGTCCGGCCCAAACAGCTCTGAAGCCGGAGTCCCCGTGTCTTCGTCACCGTAGAAGGCGCGACCACGCTCCTCCGCAAGCCGCGTCAGGGCCACCCGCAGCTCGCCTGCGACCTGAGCCCACTCTGCCGGCAAGCGGCCCAGGAATTGTCCGACGATTTCGTGAACGTCATGCCTCTTGGGCGGATCTATTCCGACGAACCGGAGCGCACCTTTCAGAACCAGCTCGGCGATCTCCTGGGCCTGGCGCATGACATCGCCGTGAAGCCCGGCGGCCAGGAACGTGTCCAGGGCGAGCCGTCGCGTTTGGACCCGCCGCAGGTACTCCCGAGCAATGCGATCCGACGTCACAAGGTCACCACGTCCCCGGGCTTCCAGTCCGGCTTGAGATCCCAGTACTCGTAGCCGTCCTTGTCGACGTACCGGCGAGCCCCGAGCTCGGACAGCCGCGCTTGAAGCCGGCCGAGCACGCCCGCGAAGAACCCCTCGCGATCAAGGAGCAGAACGTGTCCCGCCAGCATCCCGAGGTAGTAAGGCTTGACTATCACCGCCTCCTCGGGCGTGAGCGCGATGACCGACAACGCCGCCGCGAAGTCGTCCGATACCGCACGCGCGATCGGCCGGACAGGATCGTAGCGCTTCCACCGGTTGCTCGGGAGTCCTCGGATCACGACCACGATGTCGACATCGCTGTCGGGCCTTGCCGTTCCCTTCGCCCACGAGCCGAAGAGCACGACGCTGACGAGGTCGGCCCCGAAGCGACCTCTCAGCAGCTCGACGTAGCGCGCCAGGTCCGATTGCAATGCCTCAGGCAGCATCCCGTTCCCCGGGGCGGTCGTTCATGCAATCTCCTTGAAATGATGCCTGGCCCATCGCCATCATCAGCCGCCCTTCTGACGCTTCTCGAAGGCGCGGGGCAGCGCTCGGGCGATGGCCTGATCCACCAGCCCCTCTTTGACGAAATGCTTCTGGAACAGGCTCATCACGCCACTGTGTTTCGACGAGTCCACCTGACGCGTTGCGAGGAGCGCGCGTGCCGCATGGAACGCACCGTAGTAGAAGAGATTGACGGCCCCCGCGCCGGCACCCTTCGCGAGCAGATGCTCGCCCTCCGAGAACGCCTCGCGAGCCCGGAGCCCGGAGGAGTCGGTGTCGCGCCAGCGCAGTGATCTCAGCTTCACAAGGGGATCCCTTCCCGCTCGAGTGCCTGGATGAACGGCGTGATCCTCCAGACGGGATCGTCGAAGACAGCCCGGCCAATCACGCGAGGCGAGATGTACACATCGTGCGCGAGGTTGACGTCGAATGCGATGTCCAGGATTCGATCCTCGACAGCGGCACTGGCCTCGTTCACCACGACGAGGACGTCGATATCGGAGTCAGGGGTGTCCCGCCCCGTCGCCTTCGACCCGAACAATTTGAGCGCGGCGATCCGAGTCCCCAGCGCCGCCCGGACCCTGTCGACGAAGTTCCGGACGGCCTCGCCGTCCTTCCGTCATCGAGGAGGTTGTGGGCGCTCCGGAGACTCCTCTTCGCCCTGGTCATGAGGGACTGGATCTCTTCGCGACTCATACCACCACGCCTTCCTGCTGGACGGCCTTGACGAAGGCGAAGCCTCTGTGCCTATCGAGAAACTCCCGGTCGGCGACGAAGACAGAGACCAGGAGTCCGTGCTCCAGAGTGAGATCGCAGGCAATGCGGCGGGCTGCCTCCTTGATCTCTCCAGTGGGATCATTCCCCTCGAGCGCGATGAAAAGGTCGAGATCTGACTCTTCTTCGGCTTCGCCCCTGGCGCGCGATCCGAACAGGATGACCCGGAACAGCCGCGAGTTGTACTTCTCCGCCAGCCGTCTGGCAAACTGCCTGGCAAGCTTGAGATCCCCTGCTGCAACCGATCCTGCATCGCTCATCGTGTGTCCCTCTCACCTGGGGCGGCTATCCCGCGATCGCTGATCGACGTCCGCGGCACCCTCGCGCCCCGGGGCGTCGCGCGCGATGCCTGGCTCCTCTGCCTCGTCGTCACGCGCGGCCGCGAGGTGGAGCCGTTGGCCCCGGGCGTGTGGGCCATCCCCGACGGGCGGCTCTTCGGGCCGGGGGGACAGAATTGCGATCATCCGAGACCACCACTCTTCCCCTGACGCCACAGCTCCAGTAGGAGCAACGCCGCGCCGTCAAACACCACCCGATACTTCCCCGACTCGAAGATCGGAAGCCGCCAATCCAGGTGGGCCTCCACGTCAGCCCTCGGCACCACCGTGAAGACGTGGCTCTCCTGTCCCATGAGGTCGGAGACCGGCGTGGACTCACCGTCTTGGTAAAGCAGCAGATTCGGGAAGTCCAGTGTCTCCAGGATCAGGCCGCAGTCGTCGTCGCTGAAGATCTCGCTTGCGTGTGTCCGCCGATACTTCCCAATCCCCCTGATCGTCACCATGTTAAGCTTTTCGTTCCAGGCCAGACCTACTGCGCGCTTCAGAAGAGTCGCCACGTCGGCATCGTATTCGCCCATTCCCCAATCCTGACGGCGGTGTTGCTCAGTGAAATCGTGAACCCTGACACTCGGAAGCGACGTGCGAAAGCGGTTGAGTCTCCGATAAGTCTCGATCCAGTGCGCGGTCCGCTTGCCAGCCGCGCAGCGCCCGAAGGCGCTCTTTGCCTGAAGATTCTCGGCCGTGCAGTCAAGCCGCTCGGCATGTCCGGCCAGGATCACCTCGACCCGCTCGCGCAACTGGACCAGCACTTCTGGCCGAGCATGGCCATCTTTCGCCACTGTGGCGACGACGTTCTCGGCCAGAGCGCGGGCCGTGATCATTCCGTGCTCGCTCGTGACGAACCACGGGCGAGCGGTGGCCGACCGGTACCAGGCATGGATCTGCTCCTCGAACGTGGCTCGATCGACCTCAGGTGGCAGCGCGCTCATCCCCTGGCGTTTGAGTCTGGCCGACCACCGACCTCTGGCTGCCGACGACGTTCTTGAAAGTCCGGCTGTCGCGCGCCGTGAGGCCGGAGACTGGGTTGCGACAAACTTCGCATCTGTGACTCCAACGGCGCTGGGCTCCACTTGATGTCCTTGGTCACTCCTACGGTAAGTCAACGCGACGATATGCAGCAAAGCTGCGCGTGGTTTTCACAAGCCGATACGGGACCGCAGATGGAACGTATGCACGATCAACTTCCGTTTCCCAAACGCTCTGACCGGGTGCAAGGTGGGCGACACGAACTGACTTGGGACTGAAGGTGCTGACTCGGTCCCATTCGGCAGGCGCCGCAAGTTCATCGAGCAGTTGTATCGTTCCGACCGGAGTTCCCGCCTGCGGGATGTGGCTCAACGGTATTGTGAAGCCTGAGGTCGGCGCGAACTCATCAACCTCCCGAAAGCCCTCTGGTGACCCCGACATTTCGTATTGCAGAAACCCGCCACGCTTCCCAGAATAGGTGACGGCGCAGGCTGCATCAGCGAGAAGATGGACGTCGTTGTCATCGAGGGCAGGCCGCGCGATCGCCACGTGAAACGCTCTGTCTGCCCCTGCACCGGAGAATGACACGTATTCCCGAAAGCCAACTGTCGGAGCGAACATGCGCACATCGGTGCTGTCCTCGTCGTTGGACTCATTGCCACCCGCGTCAGCCCGCTCAAGCTTGCGAAGCTTTACAAGTGTTGCACTCACCACGGCGTCCGCTGGCGGTGAAATCCGGACCGGGCGCCCCCGCAACATCTCGAACAAGCGGACACCGCGTTGCATGTCGAGCTGCTGAATGCCAGCGTCGACGAGTGCGAGCTTGAAGCTGTACGGGGTGGGTACGAGGAGTGTTTTGCCACCGGAACTGGTCGACATGCTCGTGCGCAACGACCAGAGCGTCGTCGGCCGAAACGCGAGGACGATCCACGGTCCTTGGAAGGGAATGGACCAGATCGGGACGGGCGACCGCGGTTCCGGGGCAGTTCTTGCTTTTCTGGCCATAGATCACTTCGGTACCTGAAGCTTCTCGATCAAGTCGGCCATCGCGTTTCCGAACTCTGCTTGCGAGCTAAACCGTGTGACCGCGACTGCGTCCGCGCTCAGCCGGTTGAGCGCCTGAGCCGTTCCCTCAAGCTCTTCACGATAGCCGTCAGACAGCGGGCTCGCAGTGGGCGCGGGCACTGAGGCCTGAATGCTGGTCGCGGTGACCCCGTCGAAGCCCAGGACGTGTGGGTGTTGGGTGTTGCGCTGTGCGCCGCTGGTCTTGACGAACGTGTACCACAGGCTCTGAAGAAGCGCCTTGGCCCGCAACAACCTCTGCGGCGCATCGATGATGTAGTCGAGACTAATGTCGTTTCTACCGATCCGGAACAGCTCGGCATGTGCCACAACAGCGTACACGCCGGAGTTCAACGGGCGGTGAAAGATCGTCTGCCCGATGTTCTCCTCCGTGCCGGCGCCCTCGCCCCGCCCACGTGGGTCGTACTTCACGTGAAACAGACTGTCGCTTTTGGTGAGATCGGGCACTCCAACGACCCAGCCGAACTCTATGCACGACTTGCGGGGTAGTGAGCGGCCCTCTGCCGTGATGAGCGTACCTTGCAAATCGGTGACAGCACAAGCGTTGAGTACCGCTGACAGCGCCTCGGTATTGGCCCTAGAGCCGAAGTCGGCGAAGAAGCCTTGATCGTCTCGGCTGTTAATGCGATTCGCATCGAAGACCTTAGCACCGTTGGAGAGAGGAAAACTGGAGGCGTCCTTCGCGTGTTGTTCTAGCGCCAGCTTGTGCAGGTGCTCGGACTGAATGTGCTTGAACATGTCGCCAGAGATTGCGTTCACCGTTCGAACGACAGGCGTGCCCTTGCTGTTCACCACGATGCTGACCATGCGCGTGAGCTGCTGGTTGCCTTCGGTCCCCTCGTTGTTCAGGTTGTGCAGATCGAGAATCATGCGGCCACAGATTGAGAATGTGTAAAGCTTCATCTTCAGTCCTCCTACTGCGCTTGGCGTCAAACAGCGGTGTTCCGACCGGCCCGCTTAGCCTCGCGGGCCGCCTCGGCACGAGCCCTCTCATCGGCGGTCATCGAGTACCCGTATGCCAACAGCAACAGACAAGCTGTCCTGGCGTCCACCTCGCCCGAGGTGATGACGCCGAGAAGTGTATCGAGATCTGTTTGAGCCACGGCATCGCGAGTTTGCTTGTTCTTCTCGTGACGTTTCCCGTTCTCGTCGCTGTAGGCGCGCACGAAGTCGGCCAGCTCTTGCAGGAAGAATTCCGTCCCCTGGTCGACGGCGCGTTTCCACCTTTGTGCGAGCCCGTAGTGGATCTCGTAGTCCTGTTGTCCCTGCCCTTTCCAATACTGGGCCTTGACGGTGGCCTCGTGAACGGCATTTGCGATGCTCCGGAAACCGGGGGACTTGACCAACTCCGCGATCCGAGGGTTTACATCTTCACTCAGCGCCATAACCAGCACCTCTACGTTCTGTTGAGTAAACTGTTCGCTGTATTGTCCGCGGCCTTTCCGGCGCATGTAATGCGTCCCGTAGTCGGCGAAGAAGTCCAAGTACAGATCGAGCTGATTGCGCGAAACGGCGTCACGGTACTCAAGTAGGAGGTTCGCCTCCTCCCCCTTTTCTTCTTCCAACGTCGCAAGCGCGCGCTGGTGCTCGTCGATGAGCGCGCGCCACGCCTCATACGTATCGGCCGAGACCGGCAGCCAGTCGGGCAGAAGGATCGTGGAAACGTTACTCAGCGCTTTGCCCGTCCCCAAGCTCTTAAAGTAGGCGACTTGCACCCCGGCAAGAAGATCACGAACCCGTGGCTGTGCTGGCCTGGTCGTTCTTAGAAAGCGAACGGTTCGCTCTTCCGGACGCGGCGCGTACTCGCTGTGCGCGATCAACCATTCCGCCAGTCCGAGCACTGCGAACACATCCGACTTCACGTTGGTGTACGCACGGCCGGCAAGAAACATTCGCCCCTCGGTGAGTTCATCCGCGAGCTTGCGCAACGCGCCAAGACTGATCTCTGTTCCGGGTAAGAGGCAGATGAACTTGAGATCCTTACCTCCGGGACCCGCGAAGCGCGCACCGAGCACGTAGCCGACGCCCCTGTACCGACACCACTCGTTGAACCAATCGATCCAGGGGCCCTTGAGATTGTCGAGCTTTGCACCGTCCGGTTTGTTGCGGTTGATTCCCTTGCCGGCCGTTGGCCAGAATGTTTGCAGGACACTGGCTTTGGCCTTTTCAAGAGCTGCAGCCAAGTTCGCCGGCATCGCCCCATCCTGGTACGAAACGCGAGCTGTCACGTATGCTGCCAGCCCGTCGGGATCGGTGGCGAGCTGGCGCTGCACCGCATGCGCCACGTTGTTCCAGCTCTCCGAACCCGCGCGCAGTGAGTTCAGCGCCTTGAAGAGCGCGAAGCGAGAATCGGGGCGGGGCGGCTCAGCTGTAACGATGTCCTCGCCACTTGCTCCAGGCCTCCGCCTGCGGGCTTTGCCTCGTTTTTCATTCCACTGCCGCCAGACCGTCTCTACCGCCCTTTGTCCCGTGTACGGGAACGGATCGGGCCTGATGGCCGCCGGGGCGGGCTTGGCCTTTTCGTGCGCCAGGTACTGATAGCCAACGCTGAGGCGCGCCCCGTTCGGGCTCTCAGGAAGCGGCGAGGAGAGCCGGATCAGGAACTCTGCGCCGGCGTCGCCAACGGTCACCTCTGTGTCTTCTGCCGCCAACTCCTGGACGATCGTAGCCAGTCCAGCCGCCTTGAGTGTCTCCGCGTAGGTGCCGGTCTCCTTTACGACGACAAATTCGGTCCGATCGTTCATGGCCTCGCTCTCCTCATGCACCCTCAAGCGCCCACTGAACTTCCCAGGGCAGTTCCCCGCTGATCGGCCAGGCGTGTAATACGATGCAACATCGTTTCGAGCACTCGCCATTCCCAGTCGGTGCCGCGATCGTCGAGATTGCGACTGAGGACTTCGTCCCTCAACCACTCCCAATCCGTTGCAGACTTCGGCAATCGTTCGGTGTCCAGCGCAGCAAGTCCAGTCCGCCTCGGAAACTCCTCGACACCACCTGGTCCCAGAACGATAGGAGGAGGAGTTGTGGAGTAATCAACTCGACCGAGACCCGCACCTGCCGAATGGTGCTGTGCTACAGCTGTGACAACCGAACGTAGGGCTTGCCGTTTGTGATCAGCCGACATACCGATCCGTTCGATTACGCCCTCAACCACCTGAATGGAAAGCCACGCGCCCTCAAGTGCATGTCCGGGTCTGTGAAACTGCCTCTCGACGTCTCGCTCACGCATACCCGAGGGCCAACGATGCTGTGCGTCAAAGTCCGTGTGGGCGAGGAGGACCGGCCGTCGACGCGAGCGCTCCAGCAGCCCTTGCGCGTCACGGTAGGCAGGATCACCTTCGCAGCCGGCAGGATAGTGGTCACGGCTGCTGGCCTTGAGGCGTTGCCACCGCCAGACGACTTCCTGCCACGTTTGGTTGAGCTTGCCGAGGTCGTGAAGCCGTGCCGCGAGCAGTGCGAGTTCTCGAGCCGTGCCCGGAGGCAACCCAAGATGCGCGTCGATCCACGCCAACCCGACCGCGTGATCGCTTAATTCGAACACCTCGGTGTCGCCACCATTTTCGGCCCAGAAGCGGCTGAGCCTCTCGTGCGCACGCGCGTCGCCGCACAGCATCTCTGCGTGCAGGCGAACCCAAGCAACATGCTTTCCGTATTCCTCAGCGCGGTAGCACCAATCTGGTCGCCGCGCCCGTTTCAAATCCTCATCAGTGAGCGTGGCCTTGCTTTGCCAATCCCCAGCTTCGGAACAGACGCCCAGTTCCAGTCCCGCATCGGGTGTGTATCTGCCGAGCGCTGGGTTGAGGACCACATACCGATCTTGATACGTGCCAAGCAGCCACTGCTGAAATGGCTGGCCTACCACGGCCACACGCGCGTAGCCGGTAAACCCTGACCCTCGCTGCGCAGACGCGTCCCACTGCGCCGCCCTAAGCGCCCACGTGCCGTTCGGGGCCAGATTCGCCGCGCCACGGCTGAGAGCGGCAACGGAAACACGCCCCACCGATATCGTTTCGGGGGCGAAGTGCGGGGCGAGCTGTGAGGCCAGGGGGTCAAGGAGCCTCGATTCATCGGCGATCGCTACACCCACGGAGTCGACGTCTCGGATCATTTCACGCGCCTGAGCGTAGTTTCGATGGTCGAGTGTGGGGCACATCGCTTTCGCTGCCTTTCGACGCCATTCTGTTTCGTTGAAGGATCGAACCGCCTGGGTGTCTAAGACGGTGTGTACCGCATCGACCAACGCGAGTTCCTCGTGGAAGGCCAGAACAGAATCATGCCTCCGCACAAGTTCGTCGGCGGTTCCGTCGATAGCATCCCTGAGCGTTTCAGAATCACCTGAGTCCTCTTGTTCTCGGTCGTGCCGTCGCCCCAACCAGTACGGCCGGTAGTCTCGCCTGCCATTGTCGTCGACGGTGTCGTAGACGAACACCACTCCCCTCTCGTCCTTATACCGTGCGCAACGACCGGCCCTTTGGACCAATGCGTTGGCCGGCGCCAGCTCCGTGTGCAGCCCAGTCGCGGAGATGTCCATTCCAGCCTCAACAACCTGCGTGGCAACAAGGATCGCTTCACCCGCTGCGCCGCGCCTGAAGGACTCACCCGCCCACGCCTCAATCTCGATGCGATCGGTGGGTAAGAACCGACTGTGCAGCAATCTGAGGGGGTAGCCAGCCGGGAGGAGCTTTTGAATCGCTCGATAGACGTGCTGAGCACGCTTCACTGTGTTCAGAATGACCAGCGTCCGGCGGCGCTCGGGGGACAGTGTTAGGTGGATATCAACTACGGCTCTTGCGGAGAGTGCTTGGCTACTCCATCGCCACATCCGTTGTTTGTTCCGTTGACTCGGCATTTGCGGAAGTTCTTCCGGTTCGACATCAACGGGCACAGCGTTCAGATACTGTGGTTTACATAAGAGATCGCGAGCGGTCTTCGCTTGCGTCGCTGTCATCCACACCACCCGAGCCGCCCCCGCCAGATGCCGAGCAAGCAGCAACGCAGTGCGAAAGGATCCGTCAGGATCCAGTAGATGGTACTCGTCGAAGACAATCAGGCTCCCTACCAATGCCCCGGCGTTGATGTTCGCCATCCGCGGCGAGACGCTGAACGGGATGCCCAGGTAACTCGAGAGCAGTTGATCGGTGGTACAGAAGATGATGCGACCCTCTGCGAACAGCGGATCACCGACTCCGGGAATAGAACCGGTCTCACCCGTTTGGAGTCGAACTGGGATCTGCTCTTCCAACCGGAGTGCGCAAAGGCAGTCATGCGTCGCGCGGTACAAAGAATCTGCCAGCGATCGCAGCGGCAGTGCGTAAAGCAACCGGTCCGCGATCGGCCGGCCGTGAGTACGCGAGTAGATGAATGGCATCACGGTCGCCCACGTTTTTCCCGCTCCCGTAGGCGCGCTGATGACGAGACCCGGCCCAGCGATTGGCGCCACCGGGCTATGGCCCCGCGTGCTGCCCACCTCGCCCGCCGTGTAAGACGCACCCGCAGACTTCTCTCCCAACAAGGCGGAGGCTGCGCGCAACTGGTACAGGTAGGGCGCAAAGCCGGTGACCCTTTCGAAGAAGGTCGCGTACTCGCTATCACCTATCCCAGTAGCACCTATCGAGGTGCTGCGCGTCATAGAGATGGATCCTTATCCGGTTTTCACTGTGCCGGCCGAACGCGCCCGAAGCTTCTTCGCCAGCTTCATCTTTCAGCCGCGCGCCTTGCCCGGAAGGGCCCGGAAATAATCCACTTCTTGGCCATGTCTTTGGCCGGCATGAGGGTAGAGGTGGACCGGAGCGCAGCCCAACTGCCAGAACCGAAGGTCTGCTCATAGAGCTTGCGCGCCACCGCAGCCCCATTCTCGCCAACTGCGCTCACCTTGTCCGGGTCCACCATCGCCTTGAAGAACTTGAGAACAATCATCTCCGGCTGGGCGAATGAGATGCGGCCGGCCTCCTCCTGCACCTGCTCGTCGGTGGGCTTCCGACCCCGGCCCTTGAGCTTCCAGTAATCCTCGACCACCTTGCGCTTCGCCGCCAGCGGTTTCCTGGCAAAGTCAGCATTGCCTCCACGATGGCGCCATCGCTCCGGCCTGGCTTGCTGTGGTGAAACGCGGCGCAGTGAGCCATGACGAGCTGGACCGGCCCGCTCAGCTCCCCGAGCCCCAGCGCCGCGCACAGCTCGGGCACCACGGCCCGCGTCAGTTCAGGGATAACGTGCGGCACGATAGGGCCTGGCTTGGAATCCTGGATGTAGTCCTGCCACTCTCTCGTCTCCTTGCCCACATCGTGAGCTAGAACCGCCACCGCCAGGATTCGTTGCTCAGCCTCGGTCAGACCGTAATGCTGGGGAGACCCCAGGATGGGGAGCAACTCGAGGAGCACGTCCAACTCAATCAGGCTGTGCTCGAAGAGGCTTTGCTCGTACTGGCGGCGCTTAGCAAGTTTGCTCCGCCAGCCCCGGGCCGCCATCCACCCAGCCGCCCGCTCTAGAAGATCGCGCCGATCCATCTTCCCTCTCCTGTCCTACACGACCTGAGATCGATTTCTCATTGCTGCCGGTTCCGCGGCACGGTCGCCGCGTCGATGTCGTGGTCGGCGAGCCATTCGAGCATCGCCTCGCGCACGCGCGCGTCGTGGAACGCGAACCACCGTTCGCGCTCGCGCGGATAGCCGGCCAGCACGTCCTTGAAGCGGCGGAAGGCGCCCCGACCGCGCAGCGCGACGTCGAGAAGCTCACGCAGGTGCTGGTTCGGCACCGACGCGGCGAACTCGACCATCCAGCCGTACTCCGTCGAAGACGGCAACCGCTCCACCCCGACGAGGCGCCCCCCCGCCAAGTCCTCGTCCACCTGCTCCTCCGAAAGGTCGCCGTCCTCGCCGTCGCCCCAGATGGCGTGCGTCAGCACCTTGCCGGTGCGGACGTCGAGGTAGTAGTCGTACTCGTCGGACCGCCACGTGAGCGCCATTTCGAGGTCGGCCCAGTCGATCGGCACGCGCCGTCGCGGCGGCCGCGCGCCCGCCAGCCGGGCCAGGATCTTCTCGCGGGTGGCGTCGTCAAAATCGCGGCCGTAGAAGCGGAGGAAGATTGCCTCGCGGATCCGCTCCGGCGACGCCTGCGGCTCTCGCTCGAGGATCGACGCCACGACGAACGCGCGGGTGGTCGAATACATCGAGAACCCCATCCGGAGCCGGTCCTCTCCCGAACGGGCGAGCAGCATCCGCCGGTACATCGCGCCCACGCCCGCCGGCGTATCCGTCACTGCGTCGCCTCCAGGTACAGCGCGTCCAGCCCGAGCCGCCGCGTCCAGTCGGCGAGATACTCGCGATCCAGATCCACCACCGACTCGACGAGATTGCGGACGTCGGCGAGGTGCATCGCGGATCGGCTCTCCCGCGCCCACTCGAGCTTGGAAAGGATCAGGTCTTCGGGCGTGGCCACGAACAGCTCCTGCCCCGCGATGGCGACGCGGCGTCGCCGGGCGAACTCCGTGCGGCGATATTCGGTCTCCTTCCGCACTACGACGTCCACCTTCACGACGAGCGCCGTGTGGATCATGCTGAACCTGACTCTGCTCTCGACCGCTTGGCGCACCGCGTCCCTGTCGACATAGAATTCGTCTTCGAACAGGTCGCACACACGATCGGCGTCGGTCGCGGACAGATCCGCGACGAGGTCGATGTCGCGCGTCATGCGCGGCACGGCATAATGGCTCATCGCGATCGACCCCGTCACCATGTACGCGATATCCGCCCGGGCCAGTCGCCCCGCCACGATCTTCAAGACCTCCAGCTCCTCGCTCAAGGTGCGAGTCGCTTGTGCCATCGACCTGTGACAGACGAGGTCACACGTGGCGCGACCGGACACGGGCCCCGGATAGCGTTAGCCCGGCCGCCCGAGCCCAAGCTCCTCCCACATCCAGCCGAAGTCGTAGGCGGGGCGGCCGTCGCGCCGCTGACGCTCGGCCATGTTCTCCATCGCCTTGAGAAGCGAAATCACCTTCCCCCGCCAGGACTTGAGGCTGGCGGCCTGGCGCGGGGTGCGCCCACGAAGTGCCGGCAGCGGCTCATCGAGCCACCCCCGGTAGTGCTGCGCGTAGAACTCGCTGAGGAGCTTGGCCTCCACTTCGGGCGGGATCTCGGAGGGCTTAGGGGCCAGGTTCGGGCGACGCTTCAGTGCCTGGCCGACAGCCTCGTACCTGGTGGCGCGATACACGACGGCGCTGCCCGCGAGCGCTTCGATCATCGCGCGCCCGCGCTTGGCCCGCGGGCGGGAGGTCCCCTCGAAGACAAGGCGCCGGCCCTCCGGCACGACGGTCCCCAGGCTCCGGCGGGGCTCTTCACCGCCCCCGAACCGCATGGAGGTCACCTGGATTCCCTTGGCCGCGCGAGTGGCAGGCCGCCGGTCAGCCGCTTGCTCGGGCTCCAGCCAAACGTAGCTGCCGTCGTCCTGGTGGCGCAGGTCGGGATAGCGGTCGAGGGCCGCAGCCACCGCGCCCTGGTCCTTGACGTCGAAGACCACGCGCGCCAGCACGACCTCGTCGCCCTCGGCCGTGACCATTCGGGGCAGCGGGCGGAGTGCCACGTGGTCCAGCCACAGGTGGTGGAAGAGCATGCCGCGCATCTTGAAGAAGGCGGTGAGGTCCCTGGCCGAAACCACGCGCTTGAAGTCACGGTGGGCCCGCCTGAGGCGCTTGAGGATCTGCTCCTTGGCCAGCGCCGGATAGAGGTAGGGCAGGCCATCGAGCACGGGGACGCCGGCGTGCCCCAGCATGACGCGCGCGCCGAGGAGATCCCACGGGACGAGCTGGCGGGTGCCGAGGCGCTCCCGCACGCGAAGACGGTCCCCCGTCCAGAGGTCCGTCAGGTCGAACCCCTCCTCGGGCCTCACCCGCGAAATCTCGTACAGCCGCAGGTGCGACAGGCGCATGCGTTCGAGGTACCGCACCTCGCCCGAGCGCAGGCCGCGGCGCTCCCGCGCCAGGAACTCCTCGGCGAGCGTCCGGCCATTGGCCAGGCGGAAGTCGAAGGCGAACCATTCGAGATAGGCGGTTTCGCTCTCGTCCAACCGCATCGCCTCACGCAGCTCGTCCTCCGTGCAGCCCTCCATCCAGTCGCCCCAGAAGACCGTGCTGGCCACCGCATGCGCCTCGTCGAGCTCCGCGCGCCGCGAGAAGCGGAACAGCCCCTCCAGCGCGCTCTGGCGCTCCGCCGCCGTGAACACGCCCCGCGCGGGGGCGTCCTTCGCCAGGCAGCACTTCTTGTACTTGCGCCCGCTGCCGCAAGGACAGGGATCGTTCCGGCCGATCTCGCTCACGGCTCCATCCGGTAGCCGCCGAGGCCGAAGGTGGTGCCGCTGCCGACGTGGGTCCACTGGCCGAACACGAGATAAGGCCAAAAGGGCTTCAGGTCCCCCTCGTACACCGCCGTACCGACGAGCCCCTCCCACTCCATCCGCCGGTCCTGCCGCGCCGAGTACCGGGCCCACCGCGTCCACCGAGTGTCGTCGCGCGCGAGCCGCACCTTGCCTGCGGCGTCGATCAGGCCCCGGAAGTCCACGTCCAGGGGGCCGCCACCGTGGAAACGGGCCAGCGGCGACAACCGTCCGAGGAGCCGGCGGAAGAGCACCTGAAAGTCAGGCCGCCGCGCGAAGCCTCCCTCGTGCTTGAGCCGCGTTTGGGTGACGAACCTCACGCGCACCTGACCGTCCGGACAAGGTACGGCCGCACAGTCGGCCAACCTCAGGCCCGCCTCCCGCGGGGTGACCAGGTTGCTCTCGGCCATGTACACGGCCTCGGTGACCCCCGTCAGCGGGTGGACGGACTCGATACGCCGGAGCTGCACCCGGCGCCGTCCGCGACCGATCCGGTCCATGTCCCGGAACGTCACGACGAAGTGCGGCAAGTACTCGCGCGCGCGGCCGACGAGCGTGAGGTCGAAGCTCACGACACTACCCGGGGGATAGTCGGTCGCGCTGGCTGGTGGCGGGGCGATGACGAAGGGGCGGGCGATCCCCTCGTGGGTGCTCAACGCCTCCGCGTCCGGCGGTGGCGCGGTCTCGAAGATCAGGTGGTACGGACAGCTCTCAGGCGCCGGACACGATTCGCCGTCACGCCCGAGGCAGCAGAGCCGCCGGAAGGCGCGGCCGAAGGCGCCGCGCAGGGTCGAGCCCAGGTAGGCTGGCAGATCGAGGGGCTCGACGGCCTCGAAGGTGACGCGGTACCACGCGAGCGCCAGGGGCGCGCTCACCGGGCGCGCCTTGGGACGCGCGCGGCCCCCAGCCGGCGCGGGGCGTGCACCCGGGCCGCCACCGCGCGCGCCGGTGGCTTGCGGGCGGGGGCCACGGCCTGTACCAGGCGCTCGGCCTCGCGCCGAATCGCTTCGCCCAGCGCTAGCGGCGCCAGCACCTCGACCTCGGCGCCGAAGCCCAACAGCCACCGGCGCACCTCCAGCGTGTCGGCGACCAGCAGCTGCAGCTCCAGCCGTCCCCCCGGCAGCTCGCGAACCTCCTGGCTTGAGTGCCAGAGCCGCCCGCGGACGTGGGGCGCCGCCGCACGCGAGAAGACGACGCGCACGGCGACGAGGTCCCCGCGCACAATGCCCCACGCCCCGCGCAGATACGCCTCGGCGTCGAAGTCGGCGGGCCTGACGAACGTCTCGCGCAGAGCAGTGACGGCGCGTATGCGCTCGGTGGCGAAGATCCGCACATCGCGGCGCAGGTGGCAGTAACCCATGAGGTAGAGGCCGCCGCTGTAGAACGTCACGTGGTAGGGATCCACGCGCCGATCCGTCTCGGCGTCCCGGCTCAGGGAGTAGTAGCGCATCTGGAGTGTCCGCTGCTCGGCGAGCGCGCGGTGGATCTCCGCCAGGTGCTCCTCGGCGCCAAGCTGGAGCTTTGCGCCGACGGTCCGGGCGCCGACGCTGGCGCGCATGCGCTCCACCAGTTCGAGGGCGCGCGGCGTCAGGAGCGCCCGGATCTTGGCGAACGCGGAGGCGACCGCGGGACCGAATGGGCCGGCGCCACCGTGATCGAGCAGGTCACGGCTGACCAGCAGCGCCACGATCTCGGGCAGGCTGAGCGGAATCGGTAGACGATCGCGGAAGCTCTCCTCGACCTTCCAGAAACCCCGGCGGCCGTCGCGCTCGTCGTAGATGGGGAAGCCGGCGTCCTGGAGGACGCGGAGGTCACGCCAGACCGTGCGGACGACGCACCCGAGCTCGCGCGCGGCGTCGTCCACGGCAAGGCCCGGCGGCTTGCCGAGCAACTGGAGCAGGCGCCACTGGCGCGCAAACTGGCCCCCCCGTGGCATCGGCGTGCGAGCATTCTGCCCGGGCGCCTCCATGTCGTCAATGGCGCCCGCCCGGCTTGGAAACCCGGCTCTAGAGACCGGCCGGGCCGGCGGCCGTCAGGCGCCGTCGAGCTGACGGCCGAGCGCCGCCGGCTCGGTCACGGGCAGATCGCAGGCATAGTTACGGCAGACGAAGGCGGTCGGCTTGCCCTCGACCGCGCGGCGGCCCTCGAGCAAAGGGATGCCGGCCGCGGCCTTGTCGTCGCCCTCCATCGCCCCCACGACGACGCGGTTCGGCAGATATCGGCCGAAGACCTCGGTCACCAACGCTGCCATGCCGTCCCCCGGCGGGGCCACCAGCGCCACCTCCACCACCGGGCCCAGGTTGAAGTCGAGCGCGCACAGGAAGCGGCCGAAGCCCGTGGGATGGCGGGCCAGGAGGTCGGCCATGGCCCGCAGCGCCGCGAGCGCGCGCGTCTCGTACCGGGCTTCGCCGGTGAACACACGCAGGCGGAACAGCGTCTCGATGGCCACCGCGCTGCCCGAGGGCACGGCGTTGTCGAACAGGTTGCGGGGCCGGACGATCAGCCGCTCGTGGTCGCTGCCGGTATCGTAGAAGCCGTCGACGGCGTCGTCCCAGAACAGGCTCAGCATCGCCTCGCCCAGCGCCCGCGCCTCGTCGAGCCAGCGGCGCTCGAACGTCGCTTCGTAGACATCGAGCAGCGCCGCTGCCACCATGGCGTGGTCTTCCAGGTAGCCCTTGAGCTTGGCCCGGCCCGCCTTCCAGGTCCGGAGCAGCCGCCCCTGCTGGCGCATGGCGCCCAGCATGAACTCGGCGTTGCGCCGGGCCGCCGTCACGTAGTCGTCGCGGCCCAGCGCTCGCCCCGCCTGGGCGAACGCCCGGCAGGCCAGGCCGTTCCAGGCGGCCAGCACCTTGTCGTCGCGCCCGGGATGCACACGCCCCTCGCGCGCCTGGTAGAGCTGCCGGCGCGCGGCCGCGATGCGCTCGGGCTCCGGCTCGCCGGGCAGCCAGAGGATGCTCCGGCCCTCGAAGTTGGAGCCACGGTCCACGCCCCAGTAGCGGAGGGCGAACTCCGACTCACCGCCCAGCACGGCGCGGATCTCGTCGGCGGTCCACACGAAGAACTTGCCTTCTTCGCCCTCGGAGGCGGCGTCCTGGGCCGAATAGAAGCCGCCCTCGGGGTCCGTCATCTCGCGCAGGATGTAGTCCAGCGTCTGCTCGGTGACCTGCCGGTACTCGGCGTCGCCGAAGGCGAGCCACGCGTGCAGGTACAGCGAGGCGAGCTGGCCGTTGTCGTAGAGCATCTTCTCGAAGTGGGGCACCAGCCACTGAGCGTCCACCGAGTAGCGGTGAAATCCTCCGCCCAGCTGGTCATAGATCCCGCCGCGGGCCATCCGCGTCAGCGTCGTCCGGACCATGTCGCGGGCCCGCGGGTTGCCAGAGCGCCGGGAGAACCGGAGCACGAACTCCCAGATCATCGGTTGGGGGAACTTGGGGGCGCCGCCCAACCCGCCCAGGCGCTCGTCGAACTGGGCCGAGACGCCCTGGAAGGCGCTGAACAGCACCTCGTCGGTGAGCAGCTGGGTCGAGCGCCGCAAGAGCTCCGCCCGGTTCAGCTCCGCCGCGATCTGACTGGACGACTGGAGCACCTCCCCTCGCCGGGCCTGCCAGGACTCGGCGATCGCACCCAGGAGTTGAGGGAACGAGGGCATGCCGTGGCGGGGGACGGGCGGGAAGTAGGTCCCGCCGTAGAACGGCGCGCCCTCGGGCGTGAGGAACACCGTCATGGGCCAACCGCCGTGGCCGGTCAGGGCCTGCACGGCCTGCATGTAGATCTGATCGACGTCGGGGCGCTCCTCGCGGTCGACCTTGACGCTGACGAAGTGTTCGTTCATGACGCGTGCGATCTCGGGGTCCTCGAAGGACTCGCGCTCCATCACGTGGCACCAGTGGCAGGCCGAGTAGCCGACGGAGAGCAGGATGGGCTTGTCCTCGCGCCGCGCTCGGTCGAATGCTTCTTCGCCCCATGGATACCAGTCCACGGGGTTATGGGCGTGCTGGAGCAGGTACGGGCTCGTCTCGTGAGCGAGGCGGTTGGCCACGGGGTCCTTCCTAGCGCGCGATGGGCAGCGCCGACACCGTGGCCGTGAGGAGGCGGCCATCCGAGCGGACGATTAGCGCGGTCCCGGGCTCGGCGTGCTGGCGGCGCACGAAGCCGAGGGCTACCGGACGCTTGAGCCCGAACGACCACGCGGCGCTCGTCACCCGACCGACTTCGCTCTCGCCGGCCAGGATGGGGTCACCTGGGGTCGGTACGCCCTCGCCATCGAAGACCAGCCCCCGCAGGTGACGGTTGACGTGGCCGCGGTCGCGGATGCGCACCACCACCTCCTGGCCGATGTAGCAGCCTTTCGTGGGCGAGATCCAGCGTTCGCTCGGGATCTCGGGAAGCAGCACGGTCTCGTCGACGTCGTGGCCATAGAGCGGCGTGCCCGCCTCGATGCGCAACGCTTCGCGCGCGGTGAACCCGACCGGACGAACGCCGGCGGCAGTCAGCGCGCGCCACTCACGAGGGCCGGCCTCGGCAGGAGCCACGATCCAGACCTCGATCTCGGCGATTTCGCCGCCCCCTCGCACGAGCCGCACCGCGATCCCGTCGAGGGTCGCCTCGGTGTGGGCCCAGGACGCGTCGGGTACCTGGGCGCCCGTGAGCCGACGCGCCAGGGCCGGCGCCTCCGGCCCGACCAGCATCAGCAGCGAGCGCTCGCCCGTCGCGTCGCGGAAGGTCGCTTTCTCCGCGAAGAGGTATTTGTCGAGCATCTCGAACGTCGGGCCGGCCATGCCGTGCGGAGTCAGGACGAGGAGGCGGTCCTCCAGAGCCCACACCAGGAGGAGTACCTGGACCTTACCGTGGACATCGAGGAACGCGGCGGCGCCGCCGTGGCCCGGGGTGAGGGACTTGATGTCGTTGCTGAGCATCGCGTGCAGGAAGGCGGTGCGGTCGCGTCCGGTCACCTCGAGCACGCCGGCGTCGCTCCGGTCGAGCAGGCCGGCGGCCTGGCGGACCGCCGTGTACTCGGCGGCGGCGTCACCATAGTGGAGCGGCAGCTCGAGGCCGCAGGGCGCCGCGAAGGTGGCGCCGGCGGCGGCGTGAAGATCGTGCAGCGGGAAGCGGGCTGACATTGGCCCCATTGTACTCTCCGGACCCCGCACCGTCCGGAAGGCCCGTGCTAGACTGCGCCCCGTGCTCAAGCCGGATCCGGGCACGACGCGCACGTTCCGGCGACGGCTGCTGGCCTGGTACGGCAGGCACGGGCGAGACCTGCCCTGGCGCCGCACCCGCGATCCTTACCGGGTCCTGGTGTCCGAGATCATGCTGCAGCAGACGCAAGTCGAGCGAGTGATCCCGAAGTACCATCAGTTCCTCGACCGCTACCCGACGATCGAGGCTCTGGCCGAAGCCCGCGTGGGCGAAGTGCGTCGGCTCTGGTACCCGCTGGGCTACAACGTCCGTCCCATTCGGCTGCATCGCATCGCGCGGGAGACCGTCGCCCGCTACGGGGGCCGCCTGCCCGAGAGCGCGGACGGTCTGCTCGCCCTGCCGGGAGTCGGCCGCTACACAGCCGGGGCCATGCTCTCATTCGCCTACGGCCAGGATGCCGCCGTGCTGGACACCAACGTGCGTCGGGTCCTCACGCGGGTCTTCCTCGGGCGGCGCCGGCGCTTGAGCGGAGACAAAGCCTTCTGGGACCTGGCCGCCCGGCTCGTGCCGCCAGGCCGTGGGTACGACTTCAATCAGGCGCTCATGGACTTCGGCGCCACATGGTGCACGCCGCGCAAGCCGAAGTGCGCCCCCTGCCCCATGCGCCGCCTGTGTGTCAGCTATCCGTTCGCCGATCGCCCCGATGGCCGCGCGTGACGAGCCGGCCACGCCGCTGGAGGTCGCCGCGGCGCTGATCCAGGACGAGGCCGGTCGCTACCTGATCACGCGGCGCCTGGCCGGTTCCCACCTGGCCGGGCTCTGGGAGTTCCCCGGGGGCAAACGCGAGCCGGGCGAGACGCTCGAGGGATGCCTCAGGCGCGAGCTGAGCGAAGAGCTGGGCGCAGACTTCACAGTGGGTGAGAAGATCGAGACCATAACCTGGCAATATCTAGAGCGAAGCGTCGTTCTGCACTTCTATCGCTGCCGGCTCGAGAGAGGCCGGATCGAACCGCGGGAAGAGCAAGCGCACGTCTGGGTCGAGCCGGCGCGACTCGGCGACTATGACTTCCCGCCCGCCGATCGCGCCCTGGTCGAGCGCCTGCGCGCGTAGTACCGCCGACCTTTCTCGCGGTTGCCGCAGGCCGCCATGGCGCACCACCGACGGCTCTGGTTGCGGCTGGCATCGAGGAACAGGCGGCCGCAGTCCGTCGCTGCGCACTGCCGGACGGCGTCCAAATCGGCCGACGTCAGCACCTCGGCGGCCGAGCGAGCGACAGGCCACAGCATCTGATCGAGGGCCTGTCGGTCGCCGATCCGCTCCCAGCCGAAGCCACCGCGACGGGGCGCCAGGCGCGACCGGACCAATGCTCCCCCGATGCCGGCGTTGAGCGCCTGCAGATCGGGGGCCCGGGCCGGCCGGCGGGCGGCGATGGCCGCCACCACGGCGTAGAGAGCCTCGCGGAGTCGCCCGGCCTGTCGCGAGGCCAGGGCCGCGGCCGCGGGTTGCCGACGCGCCCGCGCCGCCAGGGCGCGCGCCTGAGCGCTGCTCAGCAGCCCGACCTGACGGGCCCAGGTCACGAGGTCGCGGTAATCCCCGGCGGCCGTGTTGGCGAAGTCGAGGCAGAGCCATCTCCTCCCGGAATTGCCCACGGGCCTATCTAACCACTGAAACTAGATTAGAGGGTTATAAAATCCTCTAACCGCCAAACTCGCTGGTGCGGGTTAGGAGGGCGCGGCCCCGATCGAGAGCCAGGAGCCCCCGCCGGCGTGAACGTCACCCCTCGCGCGGCCACCGGCCCGGCCACCACCAGCATGACCAGCAGCCCGCCGCCGCGAGCGGCGGCGCCTGCGCTGATCACGCCCCGGCCGGACGGGTCGCGGCGAGTGGAGCCCGGCGCGCCGCCCAGGCGTCCCACGCCCCGAAAGCCAGGAGCAGAAGGCTCGTGGCGACCGAGACCGTCAGCTCGGGGCTGATGGCGGCCAGGGAGACGGCGGCGACGAGGAAACGCTTGAGCCAGCCGAGCGGCCGGAACATGTGACCGGTGACGGCGGCGCACAGCGCGCTGACGCCGATCGCCGCCGAAAGGAAGCTGATGACGACCTCACTCCAAGACCCCTGCATGAGCAGCGGCGGCTGGAACACGAAGAGGAATGGCGCCAGGAAACCGCCGATGGCGATGCGGGAGGCCTGCCAGCCGGTCTTCATCGGGTCGGCCCCAGCGATCTGGGCGCCGGCGAACGCGGTGACCGCCACCGGCGGCGTCACGTCGGCGAGAACCGCGTAGTAGAAGACGAAGAGATGAGCGGCCAGGATGTCCACGCCCAGCTTCTGGAGGGCCGCGCCGCCGACCGCCACGGCCAGGATGTAGGCCGGCGTGGTCGGGATGCCGGTGCCGAGGATGGAGATCACGAGGAAGACCAGGAACAGGGCCACGATCAGGTAGCCCCCCGAGAGGTTGATGAGGGCGCTGGAAAAAGCCAGGGCAACCCCCGTCCGGCTCATGGCCGCGACGATGAGCCCGGAAGCAGCCAGTACGCTGGCAATGATGATCCCCGAGCGCAGGGTCTCGCCCATGGTGTCCCAGATCCGCCTGGGGGTCATCGGCTGGGCGCCGGCGAACCACGACACCACGACGGCGGTCAGCAGGCTGTAGAGCGCCGCCTTCGACGGCGAGTAGCCGGCATAGAGGAAGTAGAGGATCGCCACGAAGGGCAGGAAGAGTAGCGCGCGCCTCAGGATGCTGACGAGCGATGGCCTCTCAGTCCGGAGCGTGCCCATCCCTCCCTTCAGGGCCTCCCAGTGCACGGTGGCCATGACGCCCGTGTAGAAGAGGAGGGCCGGCAGCGCAGCGGCCACGATGATCTTGAAGTACGGCACGCCCGTCAGCTCGGCCATGATGAAGGCGCCGGCGCCCATGACCGGCGGCATGAGGGGCCCGCCGCAGGAGGCGGTAGCCTCGATGGCCCCGGCGATGTCAGGTCGGTAGCCGATCCTCTTCATCATAGGGATGGTGAAGCTGCCGGTGGCGTACACGTCGGCCACCGATGAGCCGCTGATGGTTCCGTACATCGCCGAGGACACGACCGCCACCTTGGCCGGGCCGCCGCGGAAGCGCCCGGCCAGCGCCACCGAAATGTCCATGAAGAACTGCCCCACGCCGGAATGGAGCATGAAGCCCGCGAACAGAATGAAGATGATGAGCAGGTTCGCCGAGATGCCGGTAAGCGTCCCCAGCACACCCTCGTCGGCATAGAGAAAGAACATCTCGATGATCCGCGGATAGCTGTAGGCGCGGGGCGACTGCAGAAAGCCGGGCATCCACGGCGCCACGACCAGGTAGGCGACGAAGATCAACGTGGTGACGAAGAACCAGAAGCCGACGGCGCGGCGCGAAGCCTCCAGCACCGCCAGCACGAGCAGCGTGCCCATGACCACGTGGGTGAGGGTCACCGGATGCACGCCCTCCCAGCGCTCGGTGAGCTCGGTGGCGTTCTGCAGGACGTAGAGACAGGGGATGAGCGTGGCCCCGACCCAGGCCCAGTCCACCCAGGACGGGCGGCGGACCGGAGAGCGAGAGGTGGCTCCGTACAGGAGAAAGGCGGGCGCGATGAAGAACAGCAGGTGGAGCGCGCGCATCGGGCGCGGTTCCAACGTCCCGGCATACGCGGTCCAGATATGGAAGAGCGCGGCGGCGACGGCATAGCCGCCGACGAGCCATGCCAGCGGCCCGCTGAGCTGGCGCAGAGGGGTCTCCGCCGCCGCGCGTCAGGCGATTACAGCAAGCCGGCCTCCTTGTAGGCGCGGGCCGCCCCGGGGTGGAGCGGCACGTCGGCCAGCTTCACGGCGTCCTTGGGGTTGAAGTCCTTGAAGGCCGGGTGGATCTTCCGCACGGCGTCCAGGTTGCCGAGAGCGATCTTGGTGAGGTGGTAGACGGCGTCCTCCGAGACCTTGATGTTGGCCACGATGGTATTGGCCATGGCGATGGTTGGAATGTCCTGGTTGTTGTTGACGACGTCCTTATAGCTGCCCTTGGGTATCACCCCGCGGGAGAGCCCAAGGGCCTCCAGCGACTTCAGCAGGCTCTCCTCCATCGGCAGGATGCGCATCTTCCGGGCCAGCGAGGCCTCCTGGATGGCCGCTCCCGGCACGGCCAGGTTGGCGAACAGGATGTCCATGTTGCGGTCGCGGTACTGCGTCACCAGGTCGGAGTAGGACACCAGGATCACCTTGCCACCCCGGCTGCGGACGTCCTGGTACGTCGTCTTGTAATGCTCGAAGACCTTCCGCATCACCCATTCGTCCGAGCCGCCGGGCGGCGTGGTGCCGATGGTGATCGGCTTCTTGGACTCGAACACCTCGCGGATCGACTGGGCCGCGTAGTCGGCGGGCACACAGAACTGGATGTGCACGAAGCCGAGCCCGTTCATCACCAGGCGCATGTCGCCGTGCTTGTCCTTGTACGGGTCCTGGCCGTTGTAGGAGGCGGCGATGAACGGCGGCAGACCCCAGGCGATCTCCGTCTCGCCCTGCTGGAGCTTGGTCATGTTCTGGATTCCCGCCCCGGGCACCACCTTGATGTTGAAGCGGGGGTCCTTGCCCTTGACCAGCTCCACGAATCCGCCAGCCTGGGCGTACCAGCCACCGCCCACCTGCCCGGCCGTCCAGGTGAGGTTGTACTGCTGAGCCGCGGCCGGCGGGGCGCCGAGCGCCAGAGCCAGACCGAGCGTGAGAACGACGGCGATCAAGCGTCGCATGAGCGTTCCTCCTGGTGACGTCGGGGCCGAGACGCGCGCGACGTCGGGTTGAGGCCTCTAGGGATAGACCATCATGAGCGCTCTGTCTATTGAGTTGGAGGGGCCCGCCCCCTCCAAACCTCCCCGTTCGCGTCGGGTGCGACCACCGTGCGCCCGCGGAGCCCAACGGCGTCATGGGCGGCGGACCCACTCCTTGAGGGCCGACTCGTCGACGTCGACGCCGAGGCCGGGGCTGTCGAGCGCCAGGATCGCCCCGTCCCGGTACTGGACGGGCGTGCGCACGACGTCGCCCCGCAGCAGGAGCGGGCCGAACAGCTCGCAGCCCCAGGTGACCGGCGCCGCGGCCAGGGCCACGTGGAGGTACGCCGCCGTCCCCAGTGAAGTCTCGATCATGCAGCCCACGTAGCAGCCGAGGCCGCCCGCCTCGGCGATGCGGGCCACGGCCAGCGCGCCCGCGAGACCGGCCGACTTCGTGAGCTTCAGGCCGAGGATGCTCACGCCGCCGAGACGAACGAGAGCCAGGGCGTCCTGAGGCGTGCAGCAGGACTCGTCGGCCATCACCGGCACGCCGACCTGGCGGCCGATCTCACTGAGCCCCTCGCAGTCCCAGCGGGCCACCGGCTGCTCCACGAAGTCGAGACCGTATGGCTCCATGGCTCGGATCGCTCGGAGCGCCGTCGGGCGGTCCCAGCCCTGGTTGGCGTCGATCCGCAGCGCGACCTGGGGACCCACCGCCTCGCGGATGCGTCTCACCCGCTCGACGTCCTCGGCCAGCGGGTGGGCGGCCGTCTTGATCTTGAAGATGCGGTGGCCGCGGGCGACCAGTTGCCGTGCCTCGGCCACCTCGGCCTCGGCGTCCTCGACGGCCAGCGACCAGGACAACGCCACTCGGTCGCGCACGCGCCCGCCCAGCAGGCGGTGAACGGGCACGCCGAGGGCCCGGCCGTTCAGGTCCCAGAGCGCCATCTCAACCGCGGCTCGCGCGAAGGGGTTTCCCTGGACCCGCCGCGCCATCTCCAGGCGGAGCGCCTCGATCGCCGTGGCATCCCGCCCGCGAAGCCAGGGGGCGATGTAGCGCTCGATGGTTGCGGCGATGGACTCCGCCGACTCCTCGCTCCACGTCGGGCCCCCGAGGCAGGCCGCTTCGCCCCAGCCGACGAGACCGTCGCGGGTCTCGAGCCGGACGAACACGAAGTTCACGGCCTCCAGACGCGTGAAGGACATCACGTGCGGGCGCCGAAGCGGGATGTCAGCCGGGATGACGCGTACGTCGCCGATGAGCATGGCGGGCCCCCGGCTACTCGGCGTCAGCGCCGCGGTCGTGCGCCGCCGCCTCGCCACGGGCGAACCGCGCGGGATCGAAGAGCGAGAGATCGAGCGACGGCGTGCCGTCAAGGAGCCACTCGGCGACGTAACGCCCGGTGGCCGGCGAGTGCTGGAAGCCGTGACCGCCGAAGCCGACGGCGAGGAAGAAGCCGGGCAGGCCGGAAGCCCAGCCGATGATCGCGTGGTCGTCGGGCGTGAGCGGCCGCAACCCCGCCCAGCCCCCGGCGATCCGCGCTTTCTCCACGATGGGCAGCCGGTGCACCGCCTTCTCCACCGTCTCCTCGACGCGGCGCCAGTCCACGGCGGCGCTGAGATCGTCACCGACGTCTTCCACGTCACCGGGAGAGAGCAGGAGCTGCTCCATCTCCTTACGGAAGTAGAAGCCGCTGGCGCGATCGGTGGTCAGCGGTACCGGGCCGGGGATCTCCGCGAACGGCTCGGTGTAGAAGATGTGGCGGCGCCGCGGGTGCACCGATAGGACGATTCCGGCCAGACGGGCCACTCGCGCCGCGGCGGGGCCAGCGGCATTGATCACCAGCGGCGTGGCCACCCGCCCCCGATCGGTGGTGACGCCGCTCACCCGCCCCTTCTCTCGCTCGATCCCCGTCACGTCGACGCCCTCGAGGATCCGGGCTCCGAGCTGGCGGGCGCGGTTGGCGAAGCCCTGGGTGACCTCAGCCGGCCCGGCCATGCCGTCGCCGGGGCCCCACACCGCGCCCAGGAGGTCGTCCACGCGAAGCGCGGGGACCAAGGCCTGCGCGTCGGCGGGCGAGATGAAGCGAACGTCCACCCCCAAACGCCGCTGGAGCGCGATGCGCTGTTCGAAGCCGGCCACATCGGCCGGATCGGAGATCAGGAACAGGTAGCCGATCCGGCGATAGCCGGGATCGACGCCGAACTCCTCGCGGAACCCCTCGAACACCCGGATCGACTCCAGTGAGAACCGGATCTCGGTCTCGGTGGGGAACTGGGCCCGGATCCCGCCGGCGGCCTTGCTGGTGGTGCCGCTGCCCACGGCGTCACGCTCGAGGACAACGATGTCGCCGAGGCCGCGCCGGACCAGGTGGTAGGCGATGTTGCAGCCCACGACACCGCCGCCGATCACCACGGCGGATGCCGTTTTGGGCAGGTCCGTCATGCTGAGGACAGGCGCGGCGGCAGCCCGCTGACCAGCGCGGCGTGGACCAGGCGCACCAGCGACACGATGTCGAAGACGGGCAGGCCCGTGGCGCGTTGAATGTCGGCCGTGTAGGGCGGCATGTTGGTGCACTCGAGCACGATCGCGCCCAGGTCGGGATGCTCGGCGACCAGCCGTCGGGCCACCCGAACGTGCTCGTCGCCGGCGGTGTCGACGTCGAGCTCCAGCTCGTCGCCCAGGAGCACACGCGTGAACTCCTTCTCGGTCTCCAGGCCGGCGACGGCGATGGGGATGTCGGGCGTGATGCCGGCCCCCTGGCGGTGCTCGGGGCCGAGCGTCGCCGCGTTCACGGTGAGGATCCCTACCCGACGTCCGGGGGGCAGCAGGCGATGAACCAGCGGGACCAGGAGCAGGCTCGACGTGAACATCGGCACCCTGACCGCCGCCGCCAGCTCGCGCTGGTACTTCACCAGGAAGCCGCAGTTGGTGGTGATGGCGCCGACGCCCTCACGCTCGAGATCGCGGGCGCCCTGCACGAAAGCCGGCAGCAGCCCCTCGGCGCCGCGGCGGACGACGAGGTCCGGATCGGCGCCCGTCACACGGTGGTAACGCACGGGAAAGTCGAAGGTGGCGGCGTTGCCCATGTCACCCACGATTCGGGGGAAACGGGTGTCGAGCATGAGGATGCCGACGGTGAAGCCGTACTGGTTGAAGCCTCCGCGGACCCGCCCCGCCCTCATGGGCCCCTACTCTACCGCATCACCGTGAGCCCGAGGGTCAGCGGTTCAGCTCGACCAGGTACTCCTTGATCCGCTTGGCGTCGGCGGCGTCGGGCTTCAGCGCGAGATACTTCTCGAAGGCGGCCTTGGCGCGGGCCTGGTCCTTCTGCTGGTAGTAGAGGAAGCCGAGCTGTCGCCAGGGATCCGGAAAGCTCGGGTCCAGCTCGGCCGCGTGCTCGTAGCGGTCGAGCGCGCGCTGGGCCTCCGCGGCCTTGTCTTCGAGGCTCTTGGCCCGTTGCGCCCGGAGGCGATGCAGGTCGCCGTAGTACAGGTGCGCGGTGGGGTCCCGCGGGGTGACGGCCAGCACCCGGTCGAGCTGGCGCTCGGCCAGCGCGAAGCGCCCGAGACGAATGTCCTCGTACGCGTTCTCGCGGACGACCGTCCGCATCCGCAGCTCGAACTCCTCCGTGTTGCGCACGCGCTCGGGGTCGCCGGCCACCGCGGCGTAGGTCGTCTGGGCCAGCGTGGTCGTCGTGTCGATACGCTCCTGAAGGCGCGGGTGGCTCCCGAAGAAAAACGTCTCGACCGGCCCGCGGTCCCCCGTCTCGCTCTGCAGGAGCTTGAACACTTTCGGCGACTCGCTGGGATCGTAATCGGCGCTCACGAGCCGCTCCATGCCCTCGCGGTCCGCCTCGCGCTCGAGGTCCCGCCCATAGCCGTGGATCGCGGCGACGGTGGCCAGGGCCAGCCCCAGCCCCAGCACCGCGTTGGCAGTCTGGCTCAGGACGGCAGCCCCCACCGGATCGTTGGCGCGGGTCCGCGAGCCCGCCGCCACCGCGATGCCGATGCTGGCGGCCACCGCGGCCACCGTGTACATCATCTGCTTGTTGCGGGCGTCACGGCTGAACTTCAGCGCGTGGCGATGGGTCACGTGGGTCAGCTCGTGACCAACGATCGTCGCCAGCTGGGCCTCGTTCTCCAGACGGCTCAACAGCCCGGTGTGGATGTAGATCCTGCCATTGGGCATGGCGAAGGCGTTGAAGGTGGCGTCGCGGATGACTCCCACTTTGATGCCGGGCCCGCCGGCACCCCGGACTTCGTCGGGCGTCAGCCGGTCGGCGATGCGGCCCAGGTAGTCCTCGAGGAGCGGGTCGTCGTAAACCTTGGCCCGCTTGAGGAGGGCTTCCTCCTCCTTCTGTGCCTTGGCCCACAGGGCCTGCTCGTCGGACTCCGGACGGAAGGGCTTGCCACCGGCCCCGATGGGGGCGACATTGCGGCTCGCGCAGGCCCCCGCCAGCAGGGCGGCGATCAGGACCCAGGCCAGGGAGCGGCGAACGGGACCACAACCGCTCATCGCGCTCCTAGTCTACCGCTTTCGCGCGCGCGCCGTATTCGCCAGCGCCATCCGATGTGGCACCCCGCGCGAATGGAGAGGTTTGGAGGGGGACGGTGGTGGCACCCCGCGCGAATGGAGAGGTTTGGAGGGGGACGGTGGTGGCACCCCGCGCGAATGGGGAGGTTTGGAGGGGGACGGTGGTGGCACCCCGCGCGAATGGGGAGGTTTGGAGGGGGCGGCCGCTGCCCCCTCCAAGTTAATGATCAATTCAACGTGGCCAGCTTCTGCCGCACGCGCCGGAGCTGACGACGCACGTCGTCGGCGTCCTCCGCTTCCGGGCACGCCGTGAGGTATCGTTCCCAGTCGACCGCCCCCCGTCGGAGGTCTCCCAGCTTCACCAGCACCGCCCCCCGGTCGCGCCGGTGCGCGCCGGACTGCTCGTCCAGCGCCAGCAGGCGGTCGAACACGGCCAGGGCCTTGTCCCAGTCTTCGCACCGGCAGTAGATCGATCTCAGATTCATGAGCATACGGTTGAGGATCTGACGCTTGCCCGCGGCGGCGAAGTGCTCCTCGGTGAGCCGCACGCGGCGGCCGAGAGCGCGGGCCGTCAGCTTGGCGGCGCGCTCGTGGGTGAGCAGGGCGCCGCCGTCGAAGGGATCCAGCAGCACCGGCTCCGACCCCACGTCGGCGCGGACCACGAAGTGGCCGGGCAGCCCCACCCCCACGATACTGAGCCCCGCCCGGCGTCCCACCTCCATCATGACCAGCGACAGCGAGATGGGAATGCCCAGCCGGCGCTCCAGGACATCGTTGAGGCAGCTGTTGCGGGGGTCGTGGTAGTTCTCTTTGTTGCCGCGGAACCCCTCCTCGTCGAACAGGAACTCCCGCAACCGGTGCAGGGCTTTGAGCGAGTCCGAGACGCGGAAGACCCCTGACGCCGCGGCCAGCTCGTCGAGATGCATCAGCGAGCGCGCCGGCGAGAGGTTGGGGTGTTCGACGCGGGCGATGAGCAAGGCCCCCAGCCCCAGGTCCAGCGCCGCCTCCGGTAACCGGATGAACTCGGTGAACTGGCGCAGCGCCTCGTCCATCAACAGCCCGGAGCGTGATGGATCCCGGCGCCGGTGAGGGCGACGCGCTGCAGCTCCTCGGCGAGTGACAGCGTGCGCCGGGCGGCGCGGGCGGCGGCGGCCTGAGCCTCGGCCTTGGTGGCCAGCCGGAGCAGCAACCGCCGCCCCAGCTCGTGGTGGTACCGCTCGTCTGGCTCGATGACGTCACGGTAGAGGGCGGCCGTCTCGACGTCCCCGGCGTGCTCGCAGAACTCGATGAACTGCCGGTTCTTGACGACGGCGATGGCCTCGCGGGTGAACTGTCCGGCGGCCACGCGCTCGACGGTGGTGGTGAGCGTGTCGAGGTACTGGAAGAGCGGGCCCCACCCCTTGGCCAGCGGGTTGAGGGCCCCGGCGTCGACGCCGAGGGCGCGGAGCCGCTCGGCGATGAGCCGGTAGTGCTTGGCCTCGTCGCCCACCTGCCGGGCCAGCGCGAGCTTGACGTCGACGTCGTCGGTGGTCACCAGCCAGCGGGCGGCGATCTCGGTGGCCTCGATCTCGTTCTTGAGGGCGACCTCGAGCAGATTCGGTACGGTCAGAGCTCCGGTGACCTCGGGCTTCAGGGTGTCGTCGGGCGCGAGCCGGGAGAGCAGGGCCTGGTTGTCGGCGTCCAGCTGCGCGACGAACTCCTCGGGCGTCACGCCGTCACTCCATCGCGGAGCAGCGACGGCAGCTCGGCCGTCAGCGTCTCCTTGGTCACCACCCGAGCGCAGCGTGCGTGCCAGGGCCGCGTTTGCTGGGCCAGCGCGTGAGTGGTGAAGGCCAACACGGGCACGCGGGCGGCTTCGGCGGCGCGGAAGATACGGTCGTAGTCGAGGGCGCCGGTGAGGTCGAGCAGGACGAAGCGTGGCGACGCCGCCAGTGCGGCCTCCACCTCCTCCGGCACCACCGCGAAGGTGAGCGGGACGCCGGCCAGGCGGCCGGTCTCCCGGATGCGCGCGACGAAGAAGAGGTCCTTCACCACAGCGAGAACGTGCCCAGCGCCGCCGGGACGGCGCGCAGGCGACGTCCCGGCGTGGGGGGATTGGGGGGCCATTTCGGGGCCCCCCATGTGATCACTCGCTTTGTTCGCGGATCCCAAGCCAGTACTTCTGCCATTCGGCGAGATGGCTGAGCGTGGAGAGATCGCGCATGCGATCGAGGTAGACGATGCCGTTGAGGTGGTCGGTCTCATGCTGAATCACCCGCGCGAAGAAGTCCTTGGCCACCAGGTCGATCCGCTGGCCCTGACGGTCGTAGCACTCCAGGCGGACGGCCGTATAGCGGGGAACGACGCCGCGCATGTCCGGCACGCTGAGGCAGCCTTCCCAGCCCTCCTCCGTCTCCTGGCCGAGTGAGGTCACCGCCGGGTTGACCAGGACCGTGAGGGGAACGGGGGGCGCGTCGGGGTAGCGGGGGTTGGCCTGCACCTCGATGACGGCGATCTGCTGGAGGGAGTGGACCTGGTTGGCGGCGAGACCGGCGCCGTCGTACTCGCGCATGGTCTCGATCATGTCGTCGATCAGCCGCTGGACTTCGGGGGAGCGGATGGCCGCCACCTCCACCGGCTGCGCCTTCTCGCGCAGCACCGGGTGGCCGAGCCGAGCCACCTTCAGAATCGCCATGACGCGGGAAATTGTATCACGCAGATGATAGGCCACGGGCCAGCGCCCAGACGTGGGGAGGGAGGGGTCGACGAGACCCGTTCCCTCCGCGCCCCGCGCGGGCCATGCTCGCAGAGACGGAGCCCAGCCGCGCCGCGCATGCGGACTCCTGCTGCGTGGTCGAGCGACCCCTCCCTCCCCACGTCTGGGCGCTGGCCCGGAGCTACTTCTTCTCTTCGATACGACCGACCCGGCGGACGCCTTCGGCCAGCCGCCGGGCGTCCGCCTCGAAGAACTTCTTGAACTCCTCGCCCTGCTTGAAGTCGATGGGCGTCTGCATCTTGTCCATGGCGCCCTTGAACTCGGCGTCGTTGACGGCGGCCCGCACGGACTCCCGGAGCCGGGCCAGCACCGGCTCCGGCGTGCCCTTCGGCGCGAAGAGTCCGGCCCAGATGTAGAACTCGGCTTCGGGATAGCCGAGCTCCTTGAAGGTCGGCACCTCGGGCAGCGCGGCCACGCGCCGATCGCCCCAGCCGGCCAGCGGGCGCAGCGTGCCGGCCTTGATCTGCGGGATCACCACGGCGGGCCCCGAGGCCAGGGCGTCGACGTGACCGCCGAGGATGGCCGTCATGGCAGGGCCGGCGCCCGCGTAGGGCACGTGGCGGAGCTTGATCCCGGCCGGATGCTGGAGCAGCTCCATGGCCATGTGCAGCGTGCCGTAGACGCCCGAGGAGCTGTAGGAGATCTGCCCCGGACGCTTCCGGGCGTCCTCGATGAACTCCCGGGCCGTCTTCCACGGGCTGTCCGTGCGCACGACGAGGATGGTCGGATCGGCGGACAGCAGGGCGATCGGCTCGAACTGGTCGGCGGTGAAGGCGGGCTGGCGGCCGAAAAGCTTGTCGGCCTCGGGGATGATGGAGATGGACGACAGCGCCAGCAGCAGCGTGTAGCCGTCGGGCTTGCTGGCGGCCACGAACTGCATGCCCACCGCCCCGGCCGCGCCGGTCTTGTTCACGACCCCCACCGGGCTCTTGAGCACCTTCTCCATGGCCGCCGCGATGGGGCGAGCGTGCAGATCGGCCATCCCGCCCGGCGGGAACGGCGCCACGATCGTCATCGGCCGCGAGGGATAGTCGTCGGCCGACGCCGCCAGGATCGGGACGGCGAGGACGAGGGTCAGGAGGGCGACGACGCGCCGGCGGATCATAGCTCTTCTCCTTTTTCGGCGAGGGCCAGCCGCGCTCGCCAGTCGAGCGTGCGGGTCAGCAGCGGCTTGAGGCCCATGGCCACCAGCACCGCGGCCACCGCCAGCAGGGTCCCGGCGATCGGCCGGCTCAGGAAGATCGCGTACTGCCCATCGGACATGGCCAGCGACTGCCGGAGACTCATCTCCATCATGGGGGCCAGCACCAGCCCGAGCACGATGGGCGCGGTCTCGAAGTCGAGCTTGCGCAGCACCCAGCCGACCAGGGCCATGCCCAGCATGATCCACACGTCGGTCACGCTGTTGTTCACGGCATAGACGCCCACGAGAGAGAAGATCAGGATGCCCGGGTAGAGAAAGTGGTAGGGAATCCGCAGCAGGTTCACGAAGAGCCCGACCAGCGGCAGGTTGAGGATCAGCAGCACCAGGTTGCCCACGTACATGGAGGCGACGAAGCCCCAGAACAGCTCGGGCTGCTGGCGAATCAGCATCGGGCCCGGCGACACCCCGTGCACCATCATGGCCGCCAGCATCACCGCGGGAATGGGCCCCGAGGGCACGCCGAGGGCGAGCATGGGGACGAGGGCGCCCGAGGTCGCCGCGTTGTTGGCCGACTCGGGTCCGGCCACCCCGGCCACCGCGCCTTTGCCGAACTCCTGGGGGCGCTTGCTCAGCCGACGCTCCACCGCGTACGACACGAAGCTCGAGATGATGTGGGCCGAGCCCGGGATGATGCCGATGACGAAGCCGAGGACCGTGCCCCGTCCGATCGGCGCCCCCGCCTCGCGCCACTCCCGGCGCGACGGCAGCAGCTCGCGGAATCGCGGGTTGATCACGGGAGGCCGCGTGGTTTGCCCCGCAGTGATCAGGATCTCGGAGAGGCCGAAGAGGCCGACCGCGACCGGGACCACACCCAGGCCGTCGCCCAGCTCCACCACGCCATAGTGGTAGCGGAAGTAGCCCGTCATCTGGTCGATGCCCACCATGCCCAGCAACAGGCCGAAGGCGGCCATGGCCAGTGACTTCACCATCGAGCCGGTGGACATGTAGGCGAGCACCAGCAGGCCCAGCACGAGCAAGGCGAAGTACTCCGGCGGGCCGAAGCGCAGCGCGAAGGCGGCCAGGGGTGGGGCCAGGAACATGAGCGCCACGACGCTCACCGTACCGGCCAGGTACGAGCCGACGGCGGCGATGGCCAGTGCGGCGCCGGCCCGGCCCTTGCGGGCCATCGCGTAGCCGTCGATGCACGTCATCACCGAGGCGGCCTCGCCGGGGATGCGCATCAGGATCGAGGTCGTGGAGCCTCCGTACATCGCGCCGTAGTAGATGCCGGCCAGCATCACGATGGCCCGGGTGGCGTCGAGCCCGAACGTCGCCGGGAGCAGCAGGCTGATGCCGGCCAGTGGTCCCACGCCGGGCAGCACCCCCACCAGCGTGCCGACCAGACAGCCCAGGAAGGCGTAGAGCAGCACGCCAGGCGAGAGGGCCACGGAGAAACCCAGCGAGAGATTTTGGAGGGTCTCGAGCACGTCGGGTCAGAGCCCGAAGGGTCCGCGAGGCAACGGGACTCGCAGGAACGTGGCGAACAGAAAATACGAGCCCACGGTCAACGCCAGCGCGAAAACCGCGGTCACGACCAGACGCCGGCGCTCCACGATGGCCAGGAGGAAGACCAGCAGGACGACCGTCGTGATCCGATAGCCGAGCCGCTCCATGGCGAGCGCGGCGAAGACGCAGGTGCCGAGGATGGCCGCCGCGTGCCGCCACTCCGCCCACGCCGTCGTCCTTAGATGTGGTGAGCGGCCGCCCAGGCCGATGAGGACGGTCGCGAAGATCAAGAGCAGCAGGGCCAGCACGACGGGCATGTAGGCCGGCCCGGGCTGGCGGAGCGATCCCAGGGGCAGCACGCGGCTTTCGACGAGGACGCCGAGGGCGAGGAGGGCGAGAGCGCCCCCGGCCACGCGATCGACGGTCAGCACCCTGTCACCGTCCTGGCGTGGCCGGTCGATAGCCGACGATCTCGAGCAGATTGCCGTCGGGGTCGAGGAAGTACAGGCAATCGTGGTCGCCCCAGTCGATGGGCGTGTGGTACGGAATCCCGCGGGCCTCGAAGAGGGCCCGCGCCCGCGCCAGCTCGCCGTAGTCCACCCGGAAGGCGTGATGCGACTTGCCGAGCGGGTTCTCGATCTGCTCGCGCCCCCCCGGCAGCCGCCCCGGCTTGAGGAACAGCGCGCAGGCGCCGTCGCCGTATCGGAGGAGCACTTGATCGGGCAAGTGCATCTGCACCGTCATGCCGAGGACCTCGGTGTAGAAACGTTCGGCGCGCTCCAGGTCCGCGACGTCCACGCCGAAGTGGTCGAGATGTTCGAGCGTCAGGGGGTGGGAGCTCGCAGCCATGCCGGGAGCATACCGCGAGCGCTGAGACGAAACGAGCGCCCTGGCGGGGTTGCCCGTCAGGGCGCTCGCAAAGCGAGAACTACTTCTTCGGGCCCGGCTGCCCCGGCTGGCCCTGGCCGGGCTGGTGCTGCCCCGGCTGGCCCTGGCCGGGCTGGTGCTGCCCCGGCTGGCCCTGGCCGGGCTGGTGCTGCCCCGGCTGGCCCTGGCCGGGCTGGTGCTGGCCCGGCTGCTGTCCGGGGCGCTGCTGCCCCGGCTGTTGGCCCGGTTGGCGGCTGGGCTCCTCGGGATCGAGCTGGAGCGGCTCACCGCTCTCCTGATCGCCCCGACCCTTACGCTGCTGCTCCTCCTCGCCCATCGGCCGCCGCTCGGTTTCCTGTCCCGGCTGCTGGGTATATTCACGCTCTTTGTCCGCCATCGCGTCGCTCCTTTCTTCAACGGTCGCCACGGAAGTGGGACCTGCGGATAAGGGAGCAAACCACATACCAGCGAGCCGCGCCGGCGTCGTAATTTCTGCAAACGGAAGGTTCAGGAATCGGGGTCGATGCGGGCGAGCGCCCAGGCAGCGGCGCGACGGACGACGGCGTCCTCGTCGGCGAGCAGCCGGCGGAGCGCCGGCGCTGCGGTGCGCTCGCGCCGGCTGCCCACGGTCAGTGCAGCATTCCTGACGAGCCCACGCCGCTTGGCTCGCCCGATGGCGCTGTCGCGGAAGCGCGTCCGGAACCCCGGCTCGTCGAGCGCCAGGAGCGCCGTGAGCGGTCCGAGCGGGGCTGCCGGAGTCAGCGCCGCCTCACGCGCCGGCGGCGCCTTGCGGTTCCAGGGACAGACCTCCTGACACACGTCGCAGCCAAAGACCCAGTCCCCGAGGCTTTCGGCCAACTCGGGTGCGATGTCGCCGCGGTGCTCGATGGTCAGGTACGAGATACACCGGCGCGCGTCGAGCACGTACGGCGCGACGAAGGCAGCAGTCGGGCAGGCCTGGAGACACGCCACGCAGCTGCCGCAGCGATCGGGCTGCTCATCGTCCGGCCGAAGCGCGGCCGTGGTCAGCACGACGCCGATGAAGAAGTACGAGCCTAGCTCGGGAGCCAGGAGGTTGGTGTTCTTGCCGACCCAGCCGAGGCCGGCTCGGGCCGCGAGGTCGCGTTCGAGCACGGCGCTGGTATCGACGGCGGGCCGGCTTCGGCTCGCCGCCGCGTCGTCGATGAACGCCGCCAACGACTGCAGGCGCGGACGGAGCAGGCCGTGGTAGTCACGGCCACGGGCGTAACGCGCCACCGGTTTCCAGTCCCCACCCGCCTCGTCGCCCGGACGGTAGTTGAGGGCGACCGCGACGACCGAGCGGGCCGCCGGCAGCAGCCGGGCCGGATCCGTGCGTTCGGCCGCGGTACGCTCCAGGTAGTCCATGCTCCCCGCGTAGCCGGCCTCCAGCCACCGCTCAAACTCTGCGGCGTGGCTGGGTCGTGTCGCCGGGCCGATGGCGACCCTGTCGAATCCCAGCGCCCCGGCTTTGGCCTTGATGGCCTGGGTGAGGGCCATCGTGAGCAGGCTCATCGGCGCCGGGCCTTCACGATGAGGTGACTCCGCGTGAGCTGGCGCCCTCCCCGCTCGAGATACTCGACGTAGCGGAACCAGCGCCCGTCCTGCCGCCAGCGGTCCTCGAAGGTGACGACGGCGGCCAGCGCTTCCTCCACGGAGCCGAAGGTCGTCACCTCGGTGTCCACCTCGAGATGATCGATCCGGAAGTCACACGCCTCGAGCAGGTCACGGATGGCGTCCTCGTCCCACGCGAAGCGGGAGCGGCGGCCGGTCTCGCGCCACTGGTCGGCATGGAAGCCCACGAAGCCCAGGACGCCCCCGCTCCCCAGGGCCGTGCTCGACTTCTCGACGAGCGCCTTCGACAGATAGAGGTGGGCGACGACCATGTCGGGCCGCATGGTGACGGAGCCGGGCGCCAGGCGAACGAAGTCCACCTGCTCGGCGTCCGCGACGAGGAACTCAATGGTTCCGAGGTCGCCGGCGACGGCGCGGCGTCGCGCCTCATCGATGGCGGTGGCGTCGATGTCGATGCCGACGACGCGCCGGCAGTGGGGCGCCAGCGCGAGTGCGAGCCGTCCCCGGCCCGTACCCACGTCGATCACCCGCATCCCCGCCAGCCGCTCGGCCTCCAGCAGAGCGAGGAACGCAGGATTGATTCCTTCGGCGGTGAGCACGCGACTCACATGGCTAATTTACCGCGTTTCGAGCGCCGGCTTCGCCGGCGCAATCCTGTCCTGGGGGGAGGCAGGGAGGAGCACGCCGCGAGGCGTGCGACGACCGTCGGAAGGGGGGCATAGCCCCCCTCCGAGTCAGCTAGTGACGGCGCCTTCCGAGGCGCCGGAGACGAGCCGCGCGTACTTGGCCAGGGCGCCCCAGGTGTAGCGCGGCTTGGGCCGCTTGGCCGCCTTGAGGCGCTTCCTGATATCGGCCGCCGACAGCTCGACGTCCAGGCGCCGCTTCTTGATGTCGATCACCACGGTGTCCCCGGTCCGGAGCGCGGCGAGTGGGCCGCCGTCGGCGGCCTCGGGGGCGACATGGCCGATCATGAAGCCGTGGGTCGCGCCCGAGAATCGCCCGTCCGTCACCAGCGCCACGGTCTGTCCCAGGCCGGCGCCCTGGATGGCGCCGGTGACGTGCAGCATCTCGCGCATGCCCGGGCCGCCTTTGGGTCCCTCGTACCGGATGACCACGACGTCGTTGGCCTTCACCTTGCCCGCCTTCACCGCGGCGAAGGCGTCCTCCTCACGGTCGAAGACCCGAGCCGGGCCGCGGTGGAGCTCGCGGGTCTGGCCCGACACCTTGGCTACGCAGCCCTCCGGCGCCAGGTTCCCTCGCAAGATGGCGATTCCACCGTACCCCTTGAGCGGGTTGCTGAGCGGCCGGATCACCTTTTGTCCGCTCGGCTCGCGCGTGGCGCGCGCCTCGTCGCCGATCGTGCGGCCGGTCACCGTGACCTCCTTGTCGTGGAGGAGACCGGCGTCGAGCAGCCGTCGGGCGACCACGCCCATCCCGCCAGCCTGATGCATCTCCGGCGCCGTGTAGGCTCCCCACGGCTTCATGTCGGCCAGCAGCGGCGTCTTGCGGGAGATCTCGTCGAACTCGTCGATGGTGAGCTTGACCTGCGCTTCGCGGGCGACCGCCAGCAGGTGGAGCACGGCGTTGGTGGAGCCGCCGGTGGCCATGACGCCGGCGATGGCGTTGTGCAGCGCCTTCCTGGTGATGATGTGGCGCGGCAGCAGGCCCTTGCTGAGCAGGTCCATGACCAGCCGTCCGGTCTGGAACGCGACCTCTTCCTTGTGGGGGTCCACGGCCGGCACGTCGTTGAAGCCCATGGGCGACACCCCCAGCATCTCGAAGGCGGTGGCCATCGTGTTCGCGGTGAACTGGCCGCCGCAGGCGCCGGCCCCGGGACAGGCCCGGTTCTCGATCTCCCGCAGCTCCCGGGCGTCGATGCGGCCAGCGTTGTGGGCCCCGATGGCCTCGAACACGTCCTGCACGGTCAGCCGCCGCCCCTTGTGTTCACCATAGAGGATGGAGCCGCCGTAGAGCATCACGCTGGGAAGGTTCAGCCGGGCCATAGCCATCACCATGCCGGGAATGGTCTTGTCGCAGCCCGAGATGCCGACGAAGCCGTCCAGGAGGTGGCCGCGCACCACCAGCTCCACGGAGTCGGCCACGACCTCGCGGCTGATGAGGGAGGCCTTCATGCCCTCGGTCCCCATGGCGATGCCGTCGGTGACGGAGATCGTGTTGAACTCGATCGGCGTGCCGCCGGCGGCCCGGATGCCTTCCTTCACCTTCTCGGCCAGCTTGCGGTGGTTCCAGTTGCAGGGCGTGATCTCGATCCAGCAGTGGGCCACCCCCACCAGCGGACGCGCCAGGTCCTCGTCGGTGAAGCCGATGGCCTTGAAGTAGGAGCGAGCGGCGGCGCGATCGGCGCCGTCCAGCAGGACGCGACTCTGGTGACGCGGATCGACTGCCATGGCGAACCTCCTAGGTGGCGTGGGGACGGTGCTCGATCAGGAAGGTGAAGCGCCCCCGCTGGACGACCACGCCGCGCTGATCGATGATCTCGCGCTCCTCGATGACGACCCCCCCCTCGCGCATGCGGCGGCGCGTCGTGGCCCGCGAGCTCGTCCTGATAGTATCCCCCACCCGGAGCGGCTGCAGGATTTCCCAATCGAAGCCGAGGAACGCCTTGACGGCCAGCGGCGGCCGGGGTACCCGCCAGCCCAGACCGGTGGAGAGCGCCAGCGGAAGGAGTTCGGGCACCGCCTGGGGATGCTCGCCGCCGTCCCCGGTGACTCCCCGGTACAGGCCCACGTGGGCTTCGGTGATCGTCAGCCCCGTACTCACCCGCTCGTCGCCGATGACGACGTCCTCGAAGTAGTGGCGCTCACCCGCCACTGCGCCGCTCCACCAGCAGATCCGTCTCGCCCTCCTGCACCACCTCGCCGCGCTGATTGAGCACCTTGCGGTCGAGGGTGACGAGCCCGCGGTCGGGCTTGGCCGTGTCCTTCTTGGCCAGGACCCGGGCCCAGACCCGGATGGTGTCGCCGATCTTGATGGGCCCCTTGAACTTCCAGCGCAGTCCCACGAAGGCCAGCGTCGCATAGGGCTGGGTGGCCCGGGTGAAGAGTCCGGCCTGGATGGCCAGGCCCAGGACGCCGTGGGCGATCCGCTCGCCGAAGATCGACTGCCTCATGAACTCAGCGTCGGTGTGCAGCACATTGTAGTCACCGGAGAGCCCGGCGAACAGCACGATGTCCGTCTCGGTGACCGTTCGACCGGGCGACTCGTACTCCTCGCCCACCTGAATCTCCTCGAAGTAGCGCCGGCCGTCGATCATGCCCGCGTAGGATACCACGCGACCCGCGGCGGACGGGCGCGCGCGTTTGACGTAACATCGCGACGGCGCGTACAATTCGGGCGTTTCCGGTCCCGGAGGCGGCCGACGTCCCCGGTGGGGCGGCCCTGGCATCGCGGCGAACCAACATCGAGGAGGCAACGTATGGCGGACATCGTCAACCGGCGTGAGTTCCTCAGGACGACCGGCGCCGGAGCCCTGGCCACCGGGCTCGGAGCCAACATCATCGTGCCCGGCCGCGCCCACGCGGCCAAGAAGACGCTGAAGATTCTCCAGTGGGTCCACTTCGTTCCGGCCTACGACAAGTGGTTCAACGAGAAGTACGCCAAGGAATGGGGCCAGAAGAACGACACCGAAGTCACCGTCGATAATATCGGCATCGCGGGCGTCAACGCCCGCGCCTCCGCCGAGATCTCCGCCCAAAAGGGCCACGATCTCTTCCTCCTCAACTGGCCGCCGCCGTCGCTGGAGGAGCAGACGGTGGACATGAAGGACGTGTACTCCGAGCTCGAGCGCAAGCTCGGCAAACCGATCGACCTCGCGGTCAAGAGCACGTACAACCCGAAGACAAAGAAGTACTATGCCTTCTCGCCGTCCTTCACGCCCGATCCGGTGAACTACCGGCAGGATCTCTTCGGCCAGGTCGGCCTTCCCAACGGGCCCAAGACCTGGGACGAGGTGCGGACGGCCGGGGCCAAGGTCAAGAAACAGTTCAACCGTCCGGTAGGCATCGGCCTGGCCAACGAGATCGACACCGGCATGGCCATGCGGACCATCATGTACGCCTTCGGCTCCCACGAGCAAGACCAGGCCGGAAACCTCACGCTCAACTCCAAGCAGACGCTGGAGACCATTAAGTTCGTCAAGGCGCTGTTCACCGAGACGATGACGGCCGAGGTGTTCAGCTGGGACGCCTCCTCCAACAACCGGGCCATGATCGCCGACAAGATCTCGCTGGCCCTGAACGCCATCTCGATCACCCGGACCGCGGAGAAGCAGGATCCCGAGATTTCCAAGAAGATCCAACTCACCAAGGCGCTCAAGGGCCCGGCGCGGGCCATCGGCCTCGAGCACGTCATGCAGTGCTATGTGGTCTGGAAGTTCGCCGAGAACATCGACGGGGCCAAGAAGTTCCTCATCGATTACACCACCGAGTTCCGGCAGGCCTTCGTGGCCGGGGAGTTCTACGACTTCCCCTGCTTCCCCAAGACGGTGCCGGACCTCAACACGCTGATCTCCAACGACCCCAAGGCTCACCCGCCCGACAAGTACAAGGTGCTGGACGACGTGCTGGACTGGGCCACCAACGTCGGATATCCCGGCTACGCCAACGCGGCCATCGACGAGATCTTCAGCACCTGGGTGCTGAACGTCATGTTCGCCAAGGCGGCCAGTGGCGCGGCCACGCCGGAGGAGGCGCTCAGCGAGGCCGACGCCGCCTGCAAGCGCATCTGGGGCAAGTGGAAGGAGAAAGGCCTGGTCTAAGGCGAAAGGAGACACGCGTCGGGGAGGCTCCGGAGGCGCCGGAGCCTTCCGTCTTTTGCGTGGGAGCGATGGCGACAGTAGAGACGAAGGATGTCCGGAAGCACTTCGGGGACGTCCGGGCCGTGGACGGGGTCGACCTCGCCACCAAGGAGGGAGAGTTCCTCGTCCTGCTCGGTCCCTCCGGGTGCGGCAAGACGACACTCCTGAGAATGATCGCCGGCCTGGAGCACCCGACCGCGGGGGAGATCCTGATCGGTGGCCAGGTGGTCAACGACCTCCCGCCGCGCGCGCGGCGCATCGCCATGGTCTTCCAGAGCTACGCCCTCTACCCGCACATGTCGGTGCTCAAGAACATCGCCTTTCCCCTCAAGGCCCAGGGGGTGCCCAGGGCCGAGATCCCCCGGAAGGTGGAGTGGGCGGCCGGCCTCTTCGGCATCCAGCACCTGCTCCAGCGCAAGCCGCGCCAGCTCTCGGGCGGGGAGCGCCAGCGGGTGGCCCTGGCCCGCGCGGTGGTGCGCGAGCCGGACGTGTTCCTGCTGGACGAACCGCTCTCCAACCTCGACGCCAAGCTTCGCGCCTCCGCGCGCGACGAGTTGCAGCAGTTCCAACGGCGGTTGGGGACGACGACCATCTACGTGACCCACGACCAGATCGAGGCGATGGGCCTGGGCGACCGCATCGCGGTCATGCAGGGGGGCCGTGTGCGGCAGATCGGCACGCCGGCCGAGGTCTACGACGAGCCCGCCGACACCTTCGTGGCCGGCTTCCTGGGCTCGCCTCCGATGAACACCGTGGAGGCGTCCGGCGTGCTGCTGGGGTTCCGCCCCGAGCACTTCCTGCCGAAGGAGGCCGGCGAAAGCCGCGGCCAGCCGACGGTGTTCCTGTTCCGGGCCACGCGGATCGAGTACCTCGGCGCCGACCGGCTCGTCTACGGCGTCCTCGAAGGTCGCTTCGGCGCGCCCAAGGTCATCGCCCGGCTGCCCTCGACGGTGACCGTCCCGGTGGACGCCGGACGCGTCCACGACTTCGTGGTGGGCCAGGCGGACATGAAGTTCTTCGACATGCGGACCGGGCTGCGGACGGCGCCCCGGCCGCTCTGAGGCGGCCGATGGCGACGCTCGAGCGCGGGAGGGCGGCGGCCGGGGCGCGCCCGCGGGCCCGCGGCGGCCTCGTGCTCGACGATCCCCGCTGGCTCGGCCCGTTGATGATCGGCCCGGCCGTGCTGTACATCGTCCTCATCGTCGGCGTGCCCTTCTTCCTGGCCCTCTACTACAGCGTGAGCGATATCAGCATGGGCAGCCGCACCCTCGGCTTCGTCGGGCTCAAGAACTTCGCCAGCGTCGTCCAGACCACGAAGTTCCAGACGTCGCTGAAGAACACCTTCATCTTCGCCATCGCCTCCCAGGTCCTGGTCATGGTGCTCGGCACCGTGCTGGCCCTGGCCCTGCTCAAGGACTTCCGGGGCAAATGGTTCGTCAGGCTCCTGATCCTGCTGCCGTGGGTGGCGCCGATCTCGCTCGGCACCATCGGGTGGCTGTGGATCCTGGATTCCACGTATAGCGTGATCAATTGGACCCTGGAGGCCCTGGGCCTCATCAGCGCCAACGAGGGGTACATGTGGCTGGGCGTCCCCTCCCTGGCCATGGGATCGGTCATCACCATCAACGTCTGGCGCATTCTGCCCCTGGCCACGGTGATCCTCCTGGCCGGGCTCAGCTCGATCCCCCAGGACATCCACGACGCCGCCCAGGTGGACGGCGCCAGCTTCTGGCGCCACCTGTTCCAGGTCACGTTGCCGCTGGTCCGCCCCATCATGCTGGTGGCCGGCCTCTTCGGCCTCGTCTTCGCCTTCACCGATATGATCGTGATCTTCGTTCTCACCCGGGGGGGCCCCTACGACACCACGCAAGTGCTGTCCAGCCTGGCCTTCTTCACCGGTATCCAGGCCGGCGACCTGGCCGAGGGCGCCGCCGTCGCCATCTTCCTCTTCCCCCTCCTGCTCGTGGTCGCCATCGCGTTCCTGCGCGTCGCCCGCCGCAGCGAGGTCGTGTGATGCCGGGGGGGCTCCGGCGCTGGGGTGGACGGCTCAGCCACGGCGGTATCATCACCCTCTTCACGATCTTCACCGCCTTTCCCTTCTACTGGATGCTCATCACCTCGTTCAAGGCGGAGAGCGACCTCCTCAAGCGCACCAACAACCCCTTCATCTACAACCAGCCGCCCACACTGGAGAACATCCGCATCCTCTTCCACGACACGCTCTACGGGCAGTGGCTGGCCAACACGTTGCTCGTCGGGCTCCTGGTGGTGGCCATCACACTGCTGCTGGCGGTGCCGGCGGGCTACGCGCTGGCGCGTCTCACCGGCCGGTGGGGCGAGCAGCTCGGCATCGCGATCTTCCTCACCTACCTCGTCCCGCCCACGCTGCTCTTCATCCCGATGTCCCGGGTCATCGCCGACCTCGGACTCCAGGATTCGCTGTGGTCGCTGGTCGTCGTGTACCCCTCGTTCACCGTCCCCTTCTCCACGTGGCTTCTGATGGGCTTCTTCAAGGCCATCCCCCGCGATCTCGAAGAGGCGGCGATGATCGACGGCCACAGCCGGTTCGGGGCGTTCGTGAAGGTCGTGATCCCGATCTCGGTGGCCGGGGTGCTCACCGTCGTCATCTTCACGCTGACGCTGGTCATGCAGGAGTTCGTCTACGCGCTGACGTTCATCACCGCGGCCCGCAACTACACGGTGAGCGTGGGCGTGCCGACCTTCCTCGTCCACGGCGACGTCTACTTCTGGGGCTCGCTCATGGCCGGATGCTTCATCGCCAGCGTGCCCATCGCCATCCTGTACAACTTCTTCGTCGACCGGTTCATCGCCGGCTTCACCGTGGGCGCCCTCAAGTAGGGGGCGGATCGCCGCGCCGCCTCGACGGTGTCGGGCGCCGGCACGTCGCCCGTGATGCCTCATAAATAGGTGTTAGCGAGCGCTGAGGTTGCTGCCTCAAGATTCTGGTAGCCAGGCACGGATCCGGCGGCCATGGAGGGGCTGGCGCGCAGCTCGCCCCTTCGCCGTTCCTCGACCTCAGGCGAGCTCGGCGGGGCCCATTCGCTGCCGGCGGCACTGCCGCGGAGGACACCCCGTTGGCCGCACGCCGGACTTCGCATACAATCCGACGCCGACGCTCGTCCTCTGCCGCGCGGGCGTCCTCCGCCGTCCGGCGTTGGGGACCGGCAACGAATCGAGCCGGCGGCGAATCGCAGTTGGGGAGGGGCAATGGCAACGACGTGGCACGCGCTGACCGCCGACGCGGTCCTGCGCGAACTGGGGACAGACCCGCAGCGCGGGCTGGCCGCCGACGAGGCGGCCCGGCGCCTGCAGCAGTACGGGCCCAACGAGTTGAAGCGCGAGGACCGCGTATCCCCGCTCACGCTCTTCCTGGGTCAGTTCAAGAACATCCTGATCATCATCCTGCTGGTCGCCACCGTCCTGTCGGCGCTCCTGGGGGAGATGGTCGACGCCGCCATCATTCTGGCCATCGTGGTGTTCTGCGCCGTGCTGGGCTTCATCCAGGAATATCGCGCCGAGCGGGCCCTGGAAGCCCTCAAGCGGATGCTCACCCCGGCCATCACCATCCTGCGCGGGGGTCGCGAGCAGGAGATTCCCTCGAAGGACCTGGTCCCGGGCGATGTGATGCTCCTGGAAGCGGGGGATCGCATTCCCGCCGACGCGCGGTTGATCGAGGTCCACTCCCTCAAGTGCGACGAGGCCCCGCTGACCGGGGAATCGTTCCCCGTCGACAAAGACGCGACACCGCTGCCCGAAAGCACTCCGCTGGGCGATCGCCGCAACATGGCGCTGACGGGCACCACGGTCACGTATGGCCGGGCCCGGGCGGTCGTCACTGCGACCGGGATGAATACCGAGTTCGGCAAGATCGCCGCCGAAGTGGCTACGGTCACCGACGAGAAGACGCCGCTGGAGAAGCGGACCGAAGAGATCGGCCGATGGCTGGGCGTCCTCGCGCTCACCGTGTGCGGGTTGGCGGTGGGCATCAGCAGCGTGCGCGAGGCCCTCTTGGGCTCGATCAGCCTCGAGTTCGTGCTGAGCATGGTCATGTTCGCCATCGCGCTGGCCGTGGCGGCGGTGCCGGAGGCGCTGGCCGCCATCGTGACCGGGGCGCTGGCCGTGGGCATGCACGAGATGGCCAAGCGAAACGCGCTGGTGAGGAAGATGCCGGCGGTCGAGACGCTCGGCTGCACCACGGTGATCTGCTCCGACAAGACGGGGACACTGACGAAAGGCGAGATGACGGTCCGGCGCGTGTTCTGCGCCGGAACGATGATTGAGGTCACCGGCGCCGGTTATGCCCCCACCGGCGAGTTCAGCCCGGCGGCGGCCATCCCCACCCCGCCCGTGCAGCTGCTCCTCGAGGCCGGGCTGCTCTGCAACGACGCGTTCCTCGGCGACGAGGCGGGGCGGTGGTTCGTGAAAGGGGATCCCACGGAAGGCGCCCTCGTCGTGCTCGCGGCCAAGGCCGGGCGGGTCCAGGAGACCCGGGCCCAGGCGCCACGCCTCCAGGAGTTTCCGTTCAGCTCCGAGCGGAAGCGAATGACCACCATCCACACCCGGGGCGACGGACGGCGGATCGCGTTCGTCAAGGGCGCGCCGGAAGTGATCCTGGAGCGCTCCTCGTCGCTCCTCCATGCCGACGGCCCCCGTGCGGTGAGCGGAAGCGAGCACGAGCGGATCCTGGCCGTCAACGCCGAGATGGCCCAGGACGCTCTCCGCGTCCTCGGCCTCGCCTACAAGGAGCTGCCCGACACGGAGCGGTACGGCGAGGACGTCGTGGAACGCGACCTCGTCTTCTTGGGTCTGATCGGCATGATGGACCCCCCGCGGACCGAGGCGGCCGAGGCGGTGCGGGTCTGTCGCCAGGTGCACATCAAGCCCATCATGATCACTGGCGATCACAAGCTGACGGCGGTGGCGGTCGCCCGGGAAATCGGCATCCACCGCGACGGCGATCTCGTCCTCACCGGCGCCGAGCTGAGCACGATGGACGACGAGGAGCTCGGGCGCATCGTCGACCGCGTGACCGTGTATGCCCGGGTGTCCCCCACCGACAAGCTCAAGATCGTGAAGGCCTGGAAGGCCAGGGGCGAGGTCGTGGCCATGACCGGCGACGGTGTCAACGACGCCCCGGCCCTCAAGCACGCCGACATCGGGGTGGCCATGGGGATCTCGGGCACGGAGGTCGCCAAGGAAGCCGCCGACATGGTCCTGGCCGACGACAACTTCGCCACCATCGTGCGCGCCATCGAGCGCGGGCGGTGGATCTACGACAACATCAAGAAGTACCTCGTCTACCTTCTGCGGGCGAACGTGACCGAGGTCATCGTCCTGGGCGGCGTGGTCATGGTGACCGATCCCGGCTTCCTCCCCTTGCTGCCGGCGGCGATTCTCTTCATCAATCTCGCCACCGACGGCCCGCCCGCCCTGGCCCTCGGGTTGTCGCCGGCGGATCCCGACGTCATGCAGCGACCTCCGCGAGACCCCAGGGAAAGCGTGTTTACTCGGGAGGTCCTGGCCCTCATCCTGATGGGTGTCGTCGTCGAGAGCCCCATTTTTCTGTGGGTCTTCTTCGAGAACTCCGCCAACCTGGAGGTCGCCCGGACCAAGGTCTTCTACATGTTCGTGGTCATCGAGCTCGTCATCGCGCTGAGCTTCCGCTCCTTGCGGTACAGCATCGTGCAGACTCCGCCCCACCGCTCGCTCCTGTTGTCCGTGGTCGGCACGTTGCTCGGCGTCGCCGCCCTCGTGCAGCTCCCCGCGGTGCGCGAGGCCTTCGGCATCGCCATACCCGGGCTCGCCGATCTCATGACGATCGTCGCCATCGCGCTGTTCGTCCTGCTGGTGATCGAGATCACCAAGGCGGTCATCCGGGCGCGATCGCCCCTGCCCCGGGAGGCCGCGCGAAGCGTCTTCCCAACCTGACATGCCGGCTGAGAAGAATGAGACCCGAGAATTCGGGGCCGCGGCGCCGTGATGCCTCAGACGTAAGTGTTAGCGAGCGTGAGGTCGGGGCCTCAGAACTCGGGTTACCGGAGGCTACCGCGGCGGCGGCGAGGCTGATCGGGTCGACGGCCGCCAGCTGAGCGTCGAGCGCCTGACGTCGCTCGGGGGTGAGGACGCCGGCGGCCCAGAGCCGTTGATAGGGCGTGCATGGCGCATTGTAATGTTTCTGGACTTTCGCGCTCGGGTTCGGGCTAGTGGTTCTGGCGGCATACAGTCCTTGACACCTCCGGCGACGGCCACTTAGAGTCACATCGGCTCGTTGGTCTGCGCGTCGCGAGGCGGCGTCCGGCCACGGCTCGATGGAGGAACCCTCTGCGCTTTACCGATCGCCGGCTCGACGGGATATGGGAGAAGGTCAAGACGGGACAGCGCCTGTCGCGAAGCGATGGGCTGCTGCTCTTCGAGACCGACGACCTCCTGGGCCTCGGCCGGCTGGCCGACCACGTCAAGTCCGAGCGCGAGGGCGACCGCGTGTACTTCGTCATCAACCGGCACATCACCCCCACGAACGTCTGCGTGCTGTCCTGCGCGTTCTGTGACTTCGCCCGCAAGAAGGACGCCGACGGTGCCTACGAGCACACCATCGAGGATATGGTGGCCATGGTGCGGCCCGGCGTGCGGGAAGTGCACATCGTTGGCGGCCACCATCCGGACTGGCCCTTCGAGTACTACGAGCGGATCATCGGCGCCATCCACACCGCCCACCCGGAGGTGCAGATCAAGGCCTTCACCGCCGCCGAGATCGACTACTTCTGGCGCCGGTGGAAGATCGAGCCCAAGGAGGCCCTGACCCGGCTCAAGGCCGCGGGGCTTCAGTCCATGCCGGGGGGCGGCGCCGAGATCTTCGCGCTGCGCCTGGCCCGCGAGCTGAAATACACGGGCAAGGCCGATCCGGCCCGCTGGTGCGAGATTCACGGCCTGGCCCACGCGCTCGGCATCCCGACGAACGCCACCATGCTCTACGGCCACGTCGAGACGATGGCCGAGCGGGTCGATCACCTGCTCCGACTCCGCGAGCAGCAGGACGCCTCCGGCGGGTTCCTCACCTTCATCCCCCTGGCCTATCAGGTGGGGACGACCCGACTTCGGCCGCGGCCCACGCCGCCCACGGACAGCCTGCGGACCATCGCGGCGTCGCGGTTGCTGCTCGACAATTTCCCCCACGTCGAGGCCTACTGGGTCGTGCTCGGCGAGGACACGACGTCGGTCGCCCTGCATTTCGGCGCCGACGATATCAACGGCACGCTGGAGGACGAGCGGATCCAGCACATGGCCGGGGCCCAGACGCCGGCCGGCCTGGCCCGCGAGCACCTGCTTCGCATGATCCACGACGCGGGCAAGACGGCCGTCGAGCGCGACGCCCTCTACAACGTCGTCCACGTCTGGAACTAGTGCTCGAGGGTATTCGCGAGAAAGTCCTCGCCGGCAAGCGGCTGGATCGGCCGGAGGGACGCTGGCTGCTCACCGAGGCTCCGCTCCTCGAGGTGGGTGCCCTGGCCCAGGCGGCGCGGTTCACCCGCCTTCCCGAGCGCGTCGTCACCTTCGTCGTCGACTCGAACCCGAACTATACCAACGTCTGCGTCACCGACTGCCAGTTCTGCGCCTTCTACCGCAAGCCCGGCCACCCCGAGGCGTACACGTTGAGCGTGGAGGAGGTGCTCGAGAAGATCGGTTCGGCCGCCGCCCGCGGGGCGACCACCATCCTGCTCCAGGGCGGCCACAACCCGACGCTGCCCCTGGACTACTACCTCGCGCTGGTCCGGGAAACGCGCCGGCGCTTCCCCCAGGTCACGCCCCACTTCTTCACGGCGTCCGAGATTCGGACGATGGCCGAGGTGAGCGGACTTCCCGTCGGCGGCGTGCTCGACCACTTGTGGCAGGCCGGCCAGCGGACCATCCCCGGCGGCGGCGCCGAAATCCTCTCCGAGCGCGTCCGCAAACGCATCGCGCCCAAGAAGGGTGGACCGGGGGCCTGGCTGGAGGTCCACGGCGAGGCCCACCGGCGCGGGTTCCGTTCCACGGCGACCATGATGTATGGCCACGTCGAGGAGCCCGACGATGTGCTCGACCATCTCGACGCGATTCGCGAGCTCCAGGACCTGCATCGGGGCTTCACGGCCTTCGTGCCCTGGTCGTTCAAGCCGGGCAACACGCTGCTCGAGAAGTGGATCACGCACTACCAGGGCCCCGGCATGTACCTGCGCATGCTGGGGGTGGCCCGCCTCTACCTCGACAACGTTCCCCACGTGCAGGCCTCCTGGTTCTCGGAGGGCAAGCGCACCGGTCAGATCGCGCTGCACTTCGGCGCCGACGACTGGGGCGGCACGCTGTTCGAAGAGAACGTTCACCGGGCGGCCGACTACGTGAACACGATCACCGTCGAGGAGATCACCACGCTGATCCGCGACGCCGGCTTCACGCCGGCCCAGCGCACGACGACCTACGACATCCTCCGCGTTTATTAAGTCAGATCGCGTCCAGCGGCGGGACGGCGGGAATCAGCCCGCGTTGGTGGGCCATGGTGAAGAGGCGCTCGAGCGCGGCGCGTCCTTCGGGGCCGAGCGCCAGCGTGTAGTCGTTGACGTACATCAGGACGAAGCGACGACAGGTCTCCTTGTCGATCCCCCGCCCGTAGCGCATGGCATACTCCAGCGCCTCATCGACGTTTCCGTGGGCCCAGGCGATCGAGTCGCGGAGGGCCTGCGAGAGCGCGCGATGGAGAGGCTCGCCGAGATCCCGCCGCATCACGTTGACCCCGAGGGGCAGCGGCAGCCCGGTGTCGCGGTACCAGGCCTCGCCGAGGTCCAGCACCCTGGTGAGGCCGAGGGCCGGATGGGTGATTTGCCCCTCGTGGATGAGCAGGCCTAAATCGGCCTGCCCTTCCAGCACGGCGCCCGGAATCTTGTCGAAGGGCACCTCGATGAGGGCTGGCTCCTCGGGCAGGTAGAGGCGGAGCAGCAACGAGGCGGTGGTGTGGCTGCCGGGGATGGCGACGACGCGGTTCGCGATGTCGCTGGGCGCGATGGCCTCCCGGGCCACGAGGATGGGGCCATAGCCCTTGCCCATGGAGGCGCCGGGATCCATGAGCCGGTAGCGGTCGGCGACCAGCGCGTAGGTGGCGGCCGACACGGCCGTCACCTCCAGCTCGGCGGCGCGGGCCCGGCGGTTCAGCGACTCGATGTCCTGCAGGACGTGCTCGATCCGGACGCCGGGCACCTCCACCTTCCCGGCCGTCAGCGCGTAGAACATGAACGCGTCGTCGGGATCGGGGCTGTGACCTATCCGGACGGTTGGCATCGCCCGGCTAGCATACCCAGACTTCGGGGCCCTCAGGACAGAAGTTCGGGTTGGCGGAAGCCGAGAGTGAAGTCGCCGGCCCGGATCGCCCGGATGATGGCGTCGCGGTCGCGCGGCGCGTCGACTTCGATCCAGGCTCGCCCGAAGTGCGGGGGCTTGTGAGCGTCGTCGGTGGCGATCTTGGCCAGCGGAATGGCGTCCGTGTGATAGAGGGGCCGATAGAGGCCGGTGTCGGTCACCTCGACCGCGTCCAGCGGCAGGCCGTCGCTGCGGAGCGTCGTGATCCGCTGCAGCGTGTCCTCCAGCGAGAGCCGGTATCGGGCAGGATGGTTCAGGACGTAGAGAGTCTCGCGCTCCCCGATCACCTTGCCCACGTGCTGGGGGAAGGGCTGGTAGCTCAGCTCCACGCCGTGAAACAGAAGCAGCGCCGGCGCCAGGCCCTTCAGGGCCTCCCAGTACGCAGGCCCGACGAGGTCGTCGTGGTCGGTGATGGCCAGAAAATCGTAGCCCAATTGTTCGTAGACCTCGATCAGGCGCTGCGGGGCCAGCGCGCCGTCGGAGAACGTGGTGTGGGCGTGGAGGTTGCCCCGGAGCGGGGGCATTCAGCGGACGCGGCGTTTAGCGGGAGTTTCAGGGGGAGGCGGGCCGTTCCACTCGTAGGTGAAGCCAAAGGCGAACCACCCGCTGACCTCCCCGTGGCCGGTCTGAGCCGCGCCGACCGGGGTGCCCGGCGACGTCCACCCGGCCATGCCCATGCGGCCGGTCCCCCGGGCGCTCTCCGTCTTCGAGGACAGGGGCCCGACGAAGGCCGGATCGTGGCGGACCTTCGGCGACTGCGGGTAGTAGTCCGCATCGCTCGGTCGCGTGGCCTGCCCGTGGTCACCTGGTGGAATCACGATCGGTTCGGGTGCGCGGCGTGACGGTGCCGGGGCGGTGATGTCCACCTGCTCTTGGGCCCAGCCCTGAGCCACTCCCAGGGCGACGATCCCGAGCAACGTCGCCGTCACCATGTCGCGCACCGCCACCATGTTACCGGATGCCTCCCTCTCCGACCATCTCGCCAAAGGGTGGCAACATACATGCCAGGCAGCCTCTCCGGCTTTCCCGGGATTTACACGAGGCCTGAGACAACTTTTTAGACAATCTGGTAGAAAAATGGCTCCCCGGTTCCTCCACAGACGGAGGACCTCCTAGCGGCCAGCGATCACCGCGTCGGCGTCGATCTCGATGAGCGCACCATCGCGGACGAGCTGGTCAACCCGGACCAGCGTGCTGGCCGGGTAGCGCCCCTCCCGAAAGTATCCGGAGCGGATCTCGTGGATCTCCCGAAGTGACTGCTGGTCGAGCTGGGTGACGTAGACGCGGACCCGGACGATGTCGTCCATGGTCCCGCCCTCGCGCTCCAGCACGGCCTTGATGTTGTCGAGGACCTGGCGCGTTTGCTCCTTCATCGTCCGTCCCGCCAGTCGGCCCCCATCCTCGGTGCCCAGCTTGCCGGAGATGAACAGGAGCGACGCTCCGGAGAGTTCCACGCGCACGGCGTCCGAGAACACCGCCGGGACCCCGGTGCCTTGCAGCGCCGCGATGCCTCGGGACCGGTCCTTGGCGAGGTCGATCCAGGTACGCTTCATCATCGATCCCATCCTCCTCGAGGGTCGTGGTTTCTGCCGTATCGGCGGCCCAGAATAGCGCGGGCGCGCTCCCCGGTGTGCGCGATCCGGATGCCTCGCTCGTCAATCTGGCCCTGGTCGAGTGGAAAGACCTCCCAGACCCAGGAGGAGGCAGGCGCTCTAACCTTCCGTTTCCCAAGCAGCTAGAGAACGGGCAACCCGGTTGCTAGAGGACGAGCCGGGGGCTTTTGATGGCGAACGTCATGGTCGTCGAAGTCGAGCCGGAGGTGCTGTCGGTCCTGGTAGACCTGATCCGAGAGCGCGGCCACGAGGCCGTCGGCGTTCAGCGCACGAGCCAGGCTTCGGGGCTCGCCAACGTCATCAACCCCCGGGCCGCCCAGTATCTCGGGATTCGCGCCATGCACACGAAGCCGTTCGAGATGACCGCGCTGCTCAACGAGATCGACAGCGTTCTGGGCCGGGGCTGAGCGGCGAGCCGACGTCGTCGGCCCACCTTGACGCGCGCCGTCCCGACGGCTACGGTCGCGGGATCTTCACGCGCGCGGAGGTGCTCAGGTGGCTCAGGTCTTCATCCTGGGGGCCGGCACGCCCACGCCCACGCCGGCGAGGTTCGGCTCGGCCTATGCCGTGCAGGTGGCGGGCGAGTACCTGATGTTCGACTGCGGCCCGGCCGCGACCCACAAGCTGGTCAAGGCCGGCATCTTCCCGACCAAGGTCGACTACCTGTTCTTCACGCATCACCACTTCGACCACGACGTGGACTATCCCTGCTTCCTGCTCTGCCGCTGGGACCAGAGCATCGGCAAGGAGAACCAGCTCCGCGTGTACGGGCCCACGCTGACCGAGACGCTGACCGAACGGATCCTCGGTGAGAACGGCGCGTTCGCGCACGACTGGAAGGCCCGGGTGAACCACCCGCTGAGCCAGCGCGTGCACGTGAACCGGGGCGGGACGCTGCCCCGGACGCCGCCCTCGGTGCTGGCCAAGGACGTCGGTCCCGGGCCCGTGCACGAGGGGCGGGAATGGCGGGTGACCGCGGCGCCGGCCGAGCACGTGCAGCCCTGGCTCGACTCGCTGGCGTATCGGCTGGACGGTCCGGAAGGTAGCATCGTCTTCACCGGCGACACTCAACCCTGCCCCTCCGTCGTCGATCTCGCCCGCGGCGCGGACATGATGCTCTGCATGTGTTGGGATGACCAGTCCCGCATGGAGGCCCTGGGCGAGAGCGGCGGTCAGTGCGGCACCGTGGGCGCCGCGCAGATGGCCCAGCAGGCCGGGGTGAAGAAGCTCGTCCTCGTCCACGTGGGGCCGCACCTGGCCTCCCACGGGCCGATGGAGAAGGGTATCGGCGATGTCCGGCGCGCTTACGAGGGGGAGATCATCTTCGCCGAGGAACTGATGTCGCTGCGCCTCTGAAACCGCTCGGTGATCTACGCGGGCTGACGGCTTTCGGCTTCGATGGCCACGATTCTACGATAGGCCACGGCCGTCTCCTTGCCATCGGTGGCCAGCACGATGCCCTCGTCGCTGACCCGGACCAACGTGCCCGTGAGCGCGGACGCCGCGTTCATCACCGAGATGGCCACCAGTTGTCCCACGTGAGGCTCGGCCTCGGCCCTCCAGAGATGGCTCACCAGGTCGGCCATCTCGCCGATCTCCAAGATCGGGCCGATGCCCGGCACCTCGAGCTCCTTCTGCGGCGCCCTCGGGGAGAGCTCGCCGTGGGCGAGGACATAGGACATGGCGCGGAGAAGATCCGAGATGCGCGTGAGGATCAGCTTGAAAATGGTGAAGCCCAGCAGGGCCACACACAGCGCTACGCCGAGACCGATCTGGTACTCCCAGCGCCCGATGGCGTTGAGGCTGTACAGGCTATAGGCGAAGGCCAGCAGCGGCAGGATCGAGATGAGGGCGAATACCACCGAGGCGGCCTGCTGCAGGTTGTGCATCTTCGGCCTCGACGCGCTCTCGCTCGTCACCCCGGCCTTCGCCGGTGCCCCCAGTTTGGCCGGAACCGCCCCGCTCTTCACGTGGTGGGCTTGGGCCGGGGGTTGGGCAAGAAGGCGGTGACGAGATGTTCGAGGTACCGGAAGTCCAGTGGCTTGGGCGCGTACGACGAGGCTCCGTGCACGAGCGTCTCGGCGGCCACCGAGACCTTGGTGTTCCCGGTGAGCATGATGACCGGAATGCCCTCGTAGAGGCGGCGAAGCTCCTTGAGGGCCTCCATGCCGTTCATGCCGGGCATCTCGATATCGAGGATCACGAGGTCCGGGCGATGGCGGTGGGCCGCGGCGAGTCCCTCCTTGGCGTTCGGCGCCGTCTCGACCGTGAACACGGTGGAGGGCCGGCTCTCGAGATACTCCTTGAGGACACCGGCGATGTCCACGTCGTCGTCGATGACGAGAATCCGCCGCGCCGTCTTCGCCGCGTCTGCGCCCATCCGGCTCACGGAACAAGCATGACAGGTACCAAACGGCGGCACCTAGAAAAACGGCGGGTTAGCTCGATGAGGGCCGCGCTCCCCGGACAAGGTGACACGTCCCGAGGAAACTCTCCCCACTGTCCGCTCAGCCTTCGCTCTCGGACCTCCCCAGGAAATACCGGCGCGGGTCGAAGCAGCGAACCAGGCGCAGCTCGTCGGCCCCGGGTGGATCGAGGCGGCGCACTGCCGGCGCGACCTTCAGGTCCCAGCCGCACGCCTCCCGCGCCGCCCGCACCGCATCGGCCTCCGGCCGGCCGGGAAACACGGCGGTGAGGACCAGCTCGGCGTTCTCCCCCGCCTTCTCGTACACACCCAGATCCGACACCACGGCGCTGACCCGCCGGCCCGGGGCCGTGATGTACGGCACCTTGTCCACGAAGCGCGCCGGCGTTTGCGCCAGCGTCACTACGACCTCGCGCGCCGAGGAGGCGATGTCGTTGGCCCCGCCGGAGCCGGTGATGTAGAGCGCGCCGGGGATCATCGTGGAGTTGACGTCGCCGTGCTTGTCGATCTGCCCTGCCGCCAGCGATCCCAGACACCGGTTCTCGCCACCGCCCATGAAGATGCCCATGACATGGAAGATGTCGGTGAGCATCTTGGCGGACGGAAAGTTTCGGAAGGAGAAGACGAACGGTTCGGCCGGCCGCGGCAGGTAACCGACCATCCCCGTCTCCGCCATCAACTCGATGTCGACGCCGGCCGCTTTCAGCTCGTAGGTGGCGAGCCACGCGGCCAGGTTGGAGTTGCCCACGCCGGCCAGAAACGCGCGATAGCCCCGGAGGCGCGCCTTGTCGGCAAGCAGCCGCGCCGCGGCCACGACCATCATCTCGGCGGCGTTATAGCGGTCGTCGGAGCCGAGGCCGGTCTCGAGCATCTCGAGCTCCGACACCCAGGCGTCCGCGTGGGCCCGCCCTTTCACCTGCATGAGACGCCCGTAGCCGAGCCGGCCAACGTAGGCGCTCTGGTCGGGGACGTCGAGAATCCACTCCTTGATCCAGGCTTCGGCCGTCTCCCGTTTGCGGAACGCCCGGCGAAGCTCGATGATGAACTCCAGATCCTCCGCGTAGCCTTCCAGCTCGGCGATTCCCAGGCCGTACATCCCGCCCGGATGAGCGCCGAAGGGCGCCTCAACGACGGCCGCCACGTACTGGCCGGGCAGGCGGACCAGCGCGGCGTGGCGGCGAATGAAATCGGTCGGCACGATCTTCTCCACACTGACGATGGCGCCGCCGCGCGCGGCCATGGCCGCGTAGAAGTTCTCATTAAGGGGCGCCGCGGTCAGCACGTTGCCCGCGCGATCGGCGACCCAGGCGTGGAACAGCGCGAGGTCGGGCTGGAGCGCCCGCACGAGGGCGACGCGCCCTCCGCTGGCGAAGGGGTCGTCGATAGCGAGCAGGTCGCCGTCGCGCGCGTTGTCCTCCTCCATGGTTGAGCCCAGCAGCGAGCGCGTGGGCAGGAAGGGCAGGCCCATGGCGCCGGCCATCAGGCGCAGCGGGATGGTGAGCATGGACCAGTTCTGGACGGCGAGCCGCCCTTCGAGCACCGCCCGGCCCACGAGGGGCTGGGGTGTTGGATAGGGATAGCCTTCCCCGACGAACGTCGTGATCAGTCGCTCCACCAGCCCGCCCAGGACGAAGGCCGTCCAGGGCGAGCCGAACCCCGTCGTCGCCAGCGTCCAGTGTGGCGCCCGTGTCCACCACTGGCGCACCAGTTCCCGGGCCAGCGCGCTGGGGCGGCCGTGGGCGGCGCCGAAGAAGAGCGTCTGTCCGGGAGCGGTCAGCCGCCGTACCGCTTCCGCCAGCGTGGTGACCTTGTCCGGCCCCTCGCTGAGCGGGATGGCCAGGCGGCGTTGGATCAGCTCGGCGTACTCCGGGCGCATGACGTCAGAAGGCGGCGAGCGGGTTCGCGGCCACGCGTCGGGCCCCCGCGCTCACGGGCGACGTGAGAAGATCCGCGCCTTCACGCGCGAAGGTACCCAGGCGCTCAGCAGGCGCGCGGCCCGCGCCAGCCGCTCGAGCGACGTGGCGGTGCCCGGCCAGTACTTGAGGACGAGCCGCCGATCGACGTAGTTCAGGATGCCGTCCAGGAGCACCGCCACCAACACCAGATCGTCGAGGTAGCCGAGGAAGGGGATGAAGTCCGGCAGGAGATCCACGGGACTCATCAAATAGAGGGCAGCGGCGGCCAGCGCGATCTTGGCCGGACGAGGCAGCAGCGGGTCGCCCACGAGCCGGGTGATGAGGCGCGCCACGTCCGGCAAGGCCCTGAGCAACGCGTTCATGTCTCGAGACTCTCCGCCACCAGCTCGCTGATGTCCTTCACCTGCAGCCGGTCCTCGGCCCCGACGACCTTGCGTCCGAGATCGATCATGGCTAGACAGAACGGGCACGCCGTGCCCACCAGGGTGGCCTCGGTCTGGAGGGCTTCTTCCACCCGAATGATGTTGACGCGCTTGCGAGCCGGCACCTCCATCCACATGTGACCGCCGCCGCCGCCGCAGCAGAGACCGCGTTCGCGGTTGCGCGGCATCTCGATGACCCGCAGGCCGGGAACGGCTCGGACCACGTCGCGAGGCGCCTCCATGATGCCGTTGTAGCGCCCGAGGTAACAGGAGTCGTGGAAGGCGACGGCGGCGTCGACGGTGCGCCGCAGTCGCAGGCGCCCGGCCTCGATCAGCCCCTTGATCACCACCGAGTGGTGCAACACCTCCCAGGCGCCGCCGAACTGGGGAAACTCGTTCCTGATCGTGTTGAAGCAGTGCGGGCAGTGCGTGATGACCTTGCCGAAGCGGTACTGGCGGATGGCCTCCACGGTTTCCTGCTGCACGGTCTGGTAGAGATACTCTTCGCCCAGCCGGCGTCCGACTTCGGCGTGGCAGCGCTCCTCCTGCATCACCGCGAACGACACGCCGGCGGCGGTGAGGATCTTGACCACCGAGCGGGCGATCGCCTGGTTGCGCCTGTCGTAGGAGGCCGAGCAGCCCACCCAGTAGAGGTACTCCACTTCCTTGCCCGGCTCCATCACCGGCACCGCCAGCCCCTCGGCCCAGGCCAGCCGATCGCTGGCCGGCAGGCCCCAGGGATTACCGGCCCGCTGGATGTTCTGCAGCGACTGCGGCGCCGTGGACGGCAGAGCGCCCTCCGACAGCGTGAGGTACCGGCGGAGGTCGATGATGGTGTCCACGATGTCGATGAAGGCCGGGCACTCCTGCACGCACGCCATGCAGGTGGTGCAGGCCCACAGCTCCTCGGCCGTGATGAGCTCGCCGTGGATGGGCCCGGGCAGCTGGCCGTGCATGTGGCGCTTGAGCTTGACGATGATCTGCTTGGGCGAAAGCGCGGTGCCGGCCATCCACGCCGGGCACGCCGCCTGGCAGCGCCCGCACTCCACGCAGGCGTCGAAGTCGAGCCGTCGCTTCCAGGAAAACTCTTCGAGGCGGGAGACACCCAGCGAGTCGGCCTCCTCGATGTTCTCGATCTTGGGAATTTCGCCCCGAGGCGTGAGCTTGGCGAAGAAGATGTTCAGCGGCGTCGTGATGAGGTGGATGAAGTAGGAATACGGGACGATGGCGATGAAACCAAGCGAGAGCACCGCGTGAAAGAGCCAGGTCCCGAGATGCAGTCCGCGGAGCGCGCTCTCCGACATGCCGGCGCCGAGCATCGCCTGGCCGAGGGCCCATCCGACCGGCGACCACGGCGCCCAGGCCGGCTGAACCACGGCCAGTCGGGCAGCCTCCATGACGAATCCGGTGACGTTGATCACGAAGAGGAGCGCCAACACGCCGGCGAAGCGGGCGGTGGGGTCGACGCGCGCCGGGCGGAGGACGAAGCGGCGCCACACGGCCAAGCCCAGCCCGATGACGAAGAAGAGCCCGAACAGGTCGAGCGTGGTCTCGTAGAAGAGGTAGAACGGGCCCTGGAGGATGCGGACATCGAAGAGCAGGCGCGTGACGTCCCAGTCGATGGTCGCCAGCACCGTGCCCATGAACAGAGCCAGGAATCCCCAGAACATGATGGCGTGCATGACGCCCGGGTACGCGTGCGAGAGCGTCCGCACCTGGGCCAGCGCGTGCACGGCCACCAGCTTGATGCGCTGGGGGATGCGGTCGAAGCGGGCCTCGGGCCGGCCGCCGCGCCAGAGACGGACGCGCTGACCCAGGCCCCAGGCGAAGACCGCCATCGCGACGACGGCGCCGGCGTAGAGAGCGATCTCGGCCCACGGCGGCACGTTCCAGAACGTGTCGCGGAGGGGGATCTCAGGCCTCATGAGGGCTTCCACGATAGCACGGCCAGCACCTGCTCGACCGCCGTGTAGGGATCGATCTCTCCGTCCACGACCCGCTCGAACGTCGGACGAAGGTCACTGTCGGCCAGGCGCTGCTCGACGGCGGTGGTGAACCGGTCCACGAGCAGCCTCCGGAACTCCTGGCGGCGGCGATTCCGCCGGCGCGCCTGCAAGGCGCCGGCCGCCTCCAGAGTGGCCCGGTGCTGCCGGATGGTGTCGAGCAGTTCGGCGATGCCGACATCGTTTTGAGCTTCCGTAGCGAGCGCGGGGATCTGCCAGTCGATGTCGCGCCGACCGGCCGGGCTCGTGTACTGGAGGTGAGCCGAGAACGTCAGCTCGGCCATGAGCGCGGGCGCTCCGCTCCGGTCGGCCTTGTTGACGACGAAGACATCGGCGGCCTCCAGCAGGCCGGCCTTCATCGTCTGGATGGCGTCGCCCGACTCCGGCACCAGGATCACCACCGTGGTGTCGGCCAGCTTCATGATGTCCAGCTCGGTCTGGCCCACGCCGACGGTCTCGATGAGGATCCATTCGAAGCCGAACGCGGCCAGCAGCTTGATGACGTCGCCGCTGGCGCGCGCCAACCCGCCGAAGGCTCCCCGGGTGGCCATGCTCCGGATGAAGACGCCGGGATCGAGGGCATGGCTCTGCATGCGAATACGGTCCCCCAACACGGCGCCGCCGGTGAATGGGCTGGAGGGATCGACGGCCACGACGCCGACGGTCTGACCCTCCCCGCGAAAGCGCGCGGTGAGGCGGTCGACGACAGTGGACTTGCCGGCGCCCGGCGGGCCGGTGACGCCGAGGACGTAGCCGCTCTGCGCGCGCGGGTGTACCGCACGCATGATGGCGGGCACCGCCGCCGTTCGGTTCTCCACCTGGGTGATGAGCCGCGCCAGCGCCAGCCGGTCGCCGGCGAGCATGCGGTCGATGAGGCCCTGGGTCTTCGGCGTGCGGGTATCGGGATGAGACATCGGCGGAAGGATCCCCGGGATTGTAGCACCTCTGATAGGATCGCCGGCTGATGCCCGGCCTACTCGTCGCGCTGGCCGCGCTCGAGCCGCACCTCACACCGCAACGGGCGTGGCTGGAGCGGCTGGCGATCATCGTCCCCATGAACGCGGCGACGCGCTGGCTGCTCGTGGCCGATTTCGCGTGTCTGGTGGCGCTCGGCCTGGCCGCTCGCCGTCCCTCGATCGGCGTCCCGCTGGCGCTCGGTCTGGGGTTCCTCGTGCTCAACGGCCTGGGCATGGCCGTGACCGACTTCTACTTGGGCCTTGCCCTGTTTCACCTTGCCGTAGGCGCAGCCGCGGCGCTCTTTGCCGGGCGCGCGCGCTGGATCGGCGCGGCGACGCTTGTGCTCGCGCTCGGCTTCGGCGTCCTTACCTGAGGGCGCTCACATCTCTTTGTGGCACTCGCGGCAGAGAGGGACGACCCGCGTCTTGGAGATGAAACGGTTAGCGGCGTCACTGTCCGTTGTGTGCGAAGTGTGGCAACGCGCGCACCGTACGTCGACCGAATCGTGGTCACGAATCGCGTGGTACGAAGTCCCCGCGCGCCCCTCGGCCTGGGGATCGACCGTGTACATAGATTCGGTCGGCGAACCCTCGACCGCAGGTGCCGGGGCGCCTCTCGCTGGCGGGCGTGTCGTGGCCGGGGGCGCTGGACGCAGGATCGGCGTGTGGCACTGCCGGCAATCGGCGTCTCGAAGCGGGAGTCGCATATGGGTCGGCTCGCGGTAGAGGCCGCCGAGGAACTTCACGGTGTCGAAGCCGGCCACGGCCCAGACGGCCAGGCGCATCGGCAGGTCGGCGCCGCCATGGCAGGCGATGCAACCTACTTCGCCGTCCTTTAGGTGATGGGCCCCGGCGAGATCGGTCGCGGACGGCGCGATCAGGCGGACGAACTTTTCGTCGTGGAGATGGCAGGAGACGCAGAACCGGTTGTCCCGCTCCTTGGCGGCCAAACCGGCGAGAAACGTGATGCCGACAAGGGAGGCCAGGATCGTACCGGCCGCCGCCAGCGTCAGGCGCCGCGCGAGCGGGCGAGCGATGGCCGGGCCTCCCTCCTCTCCGTCGCGCTAGCGCACGGTGACCGTCACCGGCTTGGCGAAGACGATCCGGCCCGAGTTACCGAAGGCTCCACCCTTCGGTAGCACGGCGCCCGCCGGCGTCGTGACCGCACCCACCGGGGAGGCCTTTTCGGTGCCATAGAACAAAATAGCGGTCACCGCGTACGTGCCGGGCTCCTGCGGCGCCTTCACCATCCAGGTGACTTTGCCCTCAGCGAACTGCTTGGCCGCAAGGTCTGCTTTCCTATCGAAGATCACCGCGGAGTTGATGTTCCTTCTGAGACCGGCGCCCCGCCTGTCGATCCACTTGGTCTGCTCCTTGCCGTCGCTGCCCCAGACCTTGGGTGGACCCACGATCAGCCAGCCATCACCCTGAATCGCTCGGCCCTGCATGCGCAGATCGCTATCCACGAGCGCCACCCCGATCACTTCGTTGCCCCCTTTGACGTTCACGGTGATCTGGGCCTCCTGGCCGGGGCGGAGGCTCTCGGGTACGCTGATCGTCACTGACGCGTTCTGGTCCATGGTCTTGATGTCGGCGAGGAGTTTCTGCCGGTCGGCGGGCGCCATGCCCTGGTACGCCCCAGTCCCGTCCTCGACGGGCTTGTAGTGCCGGCTCTCGAACACGAAGCCCGACTGCATACCTGGAGGCTCGAGCCGTAGCTGCTCTTTCCCGACAGAGGAGTGACACACCGCGCATTTCGCTTCGATATCCGTGACGTTCAGGAGCGGCCCACCGCTCCACGCCGCAGCAGGCGGGGCCACCGCCAAGCACAGGGCTGCTGAGAGGCTGACAAGAACGGGGAATCGCTTCATTGAAGTACCCTCCCGTCACAGCGAGGTGAGCTGCAGTCCGCCCCCAACCCGGCGATCGGAAGCCGACGTCATAAAACCGGTCAGCCGGACTTCAGGTTCCCGGCCAGGCTCGCCTCCATGACCAGCGCGTCCTCGCCCGTGTCGTAGTAGTACCCGCGGCGCCGGCCGACCACCTGGAAGCCGAACGATTCGTAGAGAGCCAAGGCCTCGACGTTGCTGGGACGCACCTCCAGCACCACCAGTCGGAGCGCTCGCTTGCGGGCGTCGTCCAGGACGGTGCCGAGCAGCGTGCGGCCGATGCCCCGCCGGCGCGCGGTGGGGTGGACGGCGATGTTGGTCACGTGGATCTCGTCGGCGACCTCCCAGACGCAGATGTACCCGACCAACCGGCCGTCGTCGCGAACGACGTAGCAGCGGGCCACGCGGTTCTGCTCGATCTCATAGAGAAACGCGCCGCGCGACCAGGGCATGGTGAAGGAGGCCCGTTCGATGGATAGCACCTCCTCCAGGTCGGCCGGGCGCATGCGCTCAATGGACGACAGCAGCACGGCGCTTCAGCTCCGCCTCCGACGGACGAAGGTAGATCGGCACCAGCTCGGCGGGGGCCACCGTCAGGCCGGCGGCCAGGCGCTCCCGGCCGAGGACGCCCACCGCCGCTGGCGACGGCAGAGCGCGGTGGGGCGGCGCCGGCCGGGCGTGCGGCGTTCGAATCAGGGCAGCGCCGTCGCCCAACAGGACGACGGGCTCGGCGAGACGGGCGGCCAGCGTCTCCGGCGCCAGGGCCAGATACTCCCACTGCCGCCGCATCGCAGTGCCGTCCCAGCGGTAAAGGGAACAGTAGACCTCGCCCTTACGAGCGTCGAGCACGGGGCAGACGGGCAGGCTCGCGAAGGGTAGCGCCGCCGCCATGGCGTCGAGTGTCGGGACGGCGGCGACGGGAATCCCCAGCGCCAGGGCCAGACCCTTCACCGTGGCCAGGCCGATCCGGAGTCCCGTGAAGGACCCCGGGCCCACGGCAACGGCGAGGCCCTGGAGGTCCGCAGGGCCCCAGCCTGCATCGGCCAGCAGGCGGTCGATGGCGGGCATGAGCCGCTCGGAGTGCATGGCCCGCACGTCGAGGAGATACTCGCCGCGTACCCCCTGGTCGTCGAGCACGGCCACACCACCGGCCAGCGTGGAGGTCTCCACCGCGAGGAGGCGCACGGCGGCCAGTCTAGCACGCGGTCGTCCCCCCACCCGGCCCGCCCCGATCGCCGTTCTCGCGGGAGCGTGCGATAATACGCGGCGGGAGGATCCGCATGCCTGCGGTGCCCAGGAAGGACCCGGCCGCCGTCGAGGCCGAGGTTCGCGAGAAGATCCACCTCGAGATCCTCAAGCGGACGGGCGCCTACCACGCCAACGACCACGTGCTGCTGCCCTCCGGCCAGCACACCAGCGAGTACATCGAGAAGACCCTGGTGACGACCGAGCCCTCGTTCACCGAGGGGCTTGGTGCCGTCATTGCCAAGCACTTCGCCCAGTGGCCCGTCGACGTGGTGCTGTCCACCGGCCCCGGCGCCCTCATCTTGTCGCACTGCGTGGCGCGCGCCCATCCCTCGCGGCCCATCGTCCTCTACGGCACCAAGGGCATGTCGGGGGGGACGCGGCGCGTCGCCCTGCCGGTCGAGTTCCAGCGCTTGCTCCGTGAAGGCACGCGGGTCCTCCTGGTGGAGGACCTTGTGAGCACCGGCTCGACGCTGACCCTGCTCATCGACCTCGTCGAACAGTTGGGGGCCGACGTGGTGGGCGTGGGCTGCCTCTGGAGGCGGACTTCCGTCGACCTGAACGGTAAACCGGTGTTCAGCCTGGTAAGCAGAGACTTTCCAACCTACGACCCCCCAAGCTGTCCGCTTTGCCAACGGGGTATCCCCTTGAACGAGGAGTTCGTGCGGCGCCGCCACCAGAAGCGACCCTCCGCCGTCAAGGAGCCGAAGTCCCAGTAGACTCGCCCGCTTGAGCCCGGTAGGCCGGGCTCTCCACCCCCTCCCTTCCCCCGCAGACGTCTGGTGGCATCGATTTAGCAGCGTTTCAACGACGACCTTTTATGGGAGGAGCCGCCCCCAGCGGCGGCGAGGTGGACATCTATGAGCCAGAAGCCCCTGCTGCTCGGCTTGGCTATGACGCTCGCGTGTGCCGGCCCCGCCTTGGCCGGACCCGTTGAGGTGCGCTACCAGGAGGGCGTGTCGCGCGCCTTCCCGACGCTGAAGTCCGTCGACAACGAGAAGCTCGCCGATGGCGAATTCATCCAGGTCGCGCAGGGAGATCGGGTCGTCAACCGCCTGGTATTCCGCTTCAAGGACGGCTCCCTCCACGACGAGACCGTCGTCTACTCACAGCGCGGTGTCTTCACCCTCCTGACCTACCGCCTCGTGCAGCGCGGCCGGTCGTTCCCGGAGACCCTGGAAGCGTTCATCGACCGGGGCACCGAGCGCTACGAGGTCCGCTATCGGGCTGACGAGGACAGCCCGGAGGAGCACCTGGCCGGGAAGTTCACGCTTCCCAACGACGTCTACAACGGGATGCTCTGTTTGATCGTGAAGAACCTCCTGCCTGGGACCACCGAGACCGTCTCCATCGTGGCCTTCACGCCCAAACCCCGAGTGGTGCAGCTCAAGCTCCAGCCGGTGGCCGAGGAGGGTACACGGGTCGGCGGCATGACCCTCAGCTCGACGCGCTACCACATCCGCCCGCAGCTCGGGCTCTTCGCGTCGCTGCTGGTGACGGACATCCCCGACATGCGCGTCTGGGTCGTGCCCGGGGAGGCGCCCGCGTTCCTGAGGGCGGAAGGCCCACTCTTCTTCATGGGCCCTGTCTGGCGCATCGAACCGAACTAAGTCTGACAGAAGGGCGAGCATGAGACGGCCCGGGCGGGGGGCCGGCGGGAAATCCGTTGGCCCTACCTCTGGCAAAGGCTATCGCAAGCCCACCGACGGCTAACCGCTGCGACTCGCGGATTTCCCGCCGATCCCCCCCGGCCGTCTCGCGCTACGCCGCCTCCCACAGGCCTTCGGCGACGCCGGCGTTTTTGTAGGCGGTGCGGATGCGGTCGAGGTTGCGTGTGAAGAGCAGTCCGATCTTCGCGAAGGGCTCGAACACCGGCCCCTGACCCTCGATGAGGGGGAAACTGACGCGAGGCAGGCGCTCCCACTGGGCCTGAAGCGCGCTGTTGACCGCGGTCAGGCGGGTGTAGAAGTCCTCTTTCTCGCGGGCGGCCCGCTTGACGATCGGCGTGATGAGGCAGTCGACGGTCTGACGGGCCCGCGTGGTGGCGCCCTCCACCGCCGCTTCGGCCAGGGGAACGACCGTCACCCCCAGCTCGCTCAGAAAGCGCTGCAGGAGCCGGCCCACGGAGTCCTGGAGCAAGACCTCAGGCAGGCCCACCGTCCGCATGGCGCGGTGGCCGAGCTGCCGGACGTCGCCGTAGAGCTGGTCGCGCAACCAGTCCACGTAGGCCCGGTTCTCCTCGTCCTTCCACCACTGCTTGATCATCTTCTTGCCCCAATAGCGGATCGTCGCGTAGTAGATGTCCCGCTTCCAGAGCTTCTTGGCCACGCCCTTCCAGGAGTAGAACCGGGCCATGGCCTTGATGGCCGCCATCTGCAGCTCGTAGGGGGACATGCGCCGCGGCTGGTGCACGGTGTGGTGGCCGTCGTAGAGCGACCAGTTGCGGTTGATGACGTACTTGTCGCCCTGGGCGTAGAGGTCGTCCCAATCGGGCGAGCCGGGAATGGGGGTGAGGATCATGAACTGCACCGAGTCGATGTCGCGGGTGAGGGCGAAGTCCGCCGTGGCCTCGATGGTCTCCAGATCGTCCTCGTCCGAGCCCACCACGAACATCCCGTGGATCCTGATCTCGTGTTCGTGGAAGCGCTCGATGGAGCGCTCGATCTTGGCCAGGTCCTGCTTCTTCTGGAAGAGCTTGAGCGTCCGGGGGTTGATGGACTCGAAGCCCACGTAGACGTTGAAGCAGTTCGAGTCCCGCATCAGTGCGAGCAGCTCGGGGTCGTCCACCGTCTCCGTGCGCACCTGGGCGCCCCACTGGGGCGTCAGGCCCCGATCGATCATGCCCCGCAGCAGCTCCTTCACCCGCTTCTTGTTCGCCGTGAAGATGTCATCGGCGAAGAAGGTGTAGGCGCTGTCCCGGTGCACGGTCAGCTCCTCCAGCACCCGGCCGATGGAATGGGTGCGGAAGGCGTGTCCGTACATGCCGGGCACCGAGCAGAACGTGCAGGAGAAGGGGCAGCCCCGGGAGGTGGCGATGGATACGACGCCCCCGGGCTTCCAGCCGGTGATGAGGTGGTAATCGGGGATCGGGTTGACGTCGAGATTCGGGATCTTGGGACGCTCGGGGTTGCTCACGGTGCGGCCGTCGACTCGATACGAGAGGTTCTGGATTCCCGCGAAGCCGTCCCCGCGCTGGATGGCGTCCACCAGCTCCTGGAAGGCGAACTCCCCTTCCCCCCGGATCACGAAGTCCGCGTGCTCGAGGCCCTCCTCGGGCAGGAAGCTCGTGTGCGTGCCCCCCAGGACCGCGATGCCGCCCGCGGCGCGTACCTGGTCGGCCAGCCGGTACGACTGTGGCGCGGTGGAGGTGATGGCCGAAATCCCCACCAGGTCGGCCGAGAGCACCTCCGGCATGTCGACGGCATGGATGTCCTCGATGTACACCCGGACGTCGTACCCTCGGCTCCGCATGAGCGTGCCGAGGAGGACGGAGCCGAGCCGTGGGATGCAGACACGGCTGTAGATGTGGAGGTGCGTCGACTTGGGCTCGACAAACACCAGCTTCCGGAGCGCGCGCTTCATGGATGGGTCTCCTCAGCCGTGCGGGTGCGGAACGAAAGGTTGGGCACACGCTACCACCCGATTCCGAGCGTTGTCAAACACCCCCCCTGCCGACCCTTGATCTCCCAGATATGGTGGTCACGGCAAGGCTGGTCCACCGTATCTTGCATTTATCCCTTGACAGGCTCGGGGGCCGGCCCCTAGCATGCCGACAACGACGGTCGTCGAGGGAAGGAGGTGAAGCGGTGGCGAAAAAGAAGAAGGCGAAGAAGAAGAAGATGTAGGGCGCCCTCGGCGGCGCCGGCCCTGTCGGTTTTGCTCCGGCAGGGCCGTTTTCTCTCGATAATCGGCGCGGGGTGCGCTACTTGGGCGCCTTGGCCAGCGCGCGCGGCTTGGGCACGGCCACCGGCTTGGCTTTGTCGTCCTTGAGCAGGCCCTTGAGCTGGTTGACCGTCTCCGAGAACTGCGAGACGTCCTGGAACTGCCGGTACACGGACGCGAACCGCACGTAGGCGACCTGGTCAAGACGCTTGAGGTGCTCCATGACCAAGTCGCCCAGCTCCAGGCTCGAGATTTCCTTCTCGGCGCGCTCGTGCAAACGCGCCTCGATGTCGGCGACCATGTCGTCGACCTTCTGGACACCGACCGAGCGCTTCTCGCACGCCTTGAGGATCGAGCTACGCAGCTTCTGCCGGTCGAAGGGCTCCCGGCGGCTGTCCCGCTTGACGACGTGGGGCAGCACGTCCTCGATGTACTCATAGGTCGTGTACCGCCGGTGGCACTTGAGGCACTCGCGGCGGCGCCGGATGAACTCGCCCTCCCGGCCCACCCGCGAGTCCACCACCCGATCCTCGGTGTGGCCGCAGAACGGACACTTCATCGACCCCCTCCCGTCACTTGACGCGATCCGGGTAGAGCGGGAACCGGCCCGTGAGCTCCTGCACCTCGCCCCGCACGGCGGCCTCCACGGCCGAGGAGCCCAGATTCGACAGGACTCGGTCGATCAATTCGGCGATCCGCGGCATCTCGGGCTCCCGCATCCCGCGCGTCGTCACCGCCGGCGTGCCCAGACGGATCCCGCTAGTGACCATGGAGCTCTTCGTCTCGAACGGGATCGTGTTCTTGTTGACGGTGATCCAGGCCCGGTCCAGCGCCTCCTGGGCGTCCTTGCCGGTGACGTTGCGGGCGGTAAGGTCGACCAGCAGCAGGTGCGTGTCGGTGCCCCCACTGACCAGCCGGTAGCCACGGGCCAGCAACGCCTCGGCCAGCGCCCTGGCGTTGCGCACGATCTGTCCCTGGTAGGCGCGCCACTGGGGAGTCAGCGCCTCCTTGAAGGCGACCGCCTTGGCCGCGATCACGTGCATGAGGGGGCCGCCCTGCACTCCCGGCATGACGGCTTTGTCGAGCGCCGCGGCGTTCTTGGCCTGGCAGAGGACCATCCCGCCGCGGGGCCCGCGGAGGGTCTTGTGGGTGGTGGTCGTCACGAAGTCGGCGAGGCCGACCGGCGAGGGATGCAGCCCGGCGGCCACCAGTCCGGCCGGGTGAGCGATGTCGGCCATGAGCACGGCGTCGACCTCCCGGGCGATCTCGGCGAACGGCTTGAAATCGATGGCGCGCGGGAAGGCGGAGCCGCCGGCGATGATCATGCGCGGCCGCTGCCGGCGCGCCAGCTCGCGCACCTGGTCGAGATCGATCAGTTCGGTGTCCTTGCGGACGCCGTAGGCGACGACCGTGTAGAGCTTGCCGGAGTAGTTGACGGGACTGCCGGCCGTCAGGTGCCCCCCGTGGGAGAGGTTCGGCCCCAGCACGGTGTCTCCCGGCTTGAGGGCGGTGAAATAGACGGCCATGTTGGCCTGGGCGCCGGAGTGCGGCTGCACGTTGGCGTGCTCGGCTCCGAACAGTTCCCGGGCTCGGGCGATGGCCAATTCCTCGGCCACGTCCACGACCTCGCACCCGCCGTAGTAGCGGCGGCCGGGGTAGCCCTCGGCGTACTTGTTGGTCATCACCGAGCCCAGCGCCTCCAGCACCGCCTCGGAGACGAAGTTCTCCGAGGCGATCAACTCGAGGTTCCGGTGCTGGCGTTGAGCCTCGTCGCGCAGTGCCTTGGCGATCTCGGGATCGACGTCAGCGAGCCGGGGCATGGGCGGCGTCGTCCTGCGCGCTGGCGCGTTCGAGGGCCATCACCTTCCCCACGCGACGCGCGTGGCGCCCACCGGCGAAGTCCGTCCGCAGCCAGGTCTCGACGATGGCCACCGCCACCTCAGGCCCGACGACGCGGGCTCCCAGGGTGAGCACGTTGGCGTCGTTGTGCTCGCGGCTCAGGCGGGCGGCGTCCAGATCGCCGCAGGAGGCCGCCCGCACGCCGGCCACCTTGTTGGCGGCAATCGCCATTCCGATACCGCTCCCGCACACGAGCACGCCCCGCGCCGCCGACCCGGAGGTCACGGCGGCGGCGACGAGCGCGGCGTAATCGGGGTAGTCCACGGCCTGGGCGGAGTCGGTGCCGAAATCCCGTACGCGGTGCCCTTGGGCCGTCAACCACGCCTTGAGGTTTTCCTTGAGGGGGAAGCCGGCATGGTCGGCGCCAAGGGCGATGACCGTCATACCGCGCCAACCATACTGGTTGGGTTCCCGAGTGTCAAGCCACCTAGATATCGGGGTCGTGGCGGGAATCCGGCCTCGCCTCCCGGTCGGCGAGGATCGTGCACCGGGCATGCCGCCTGAGGATCGAAGCCGGCGTCTCCGGAGTCATCGGACCGTCCAGCACCCGCGCCAGCGCCGCGCGCTTGGCCCGGCCGCTCACGAGCATCACCACCTCCCGGGCGGTCAGGATGGTGGTGAGCCCCAGCGTCACCGCGCGATCCGATACCGCCCCTCCGGCGGAGTCCAGGTTGACGCCATCGGTAGCGATGTAGGCGACGGTTTCCGGCAGGAGCCCGACCGGACGAGTCAAAGAGTCGAACGGGGTGCCCGGCTCGTTGGAGGCCAGGTGAGCGTTGGGACCGAGGCCCAGCATGACCAGGTCGAGGCCACCGCACTCGGTGATGGACCGGTCGTAACGGCGGCACATCTCCTGGAGATCGTCGGCGTCGATCTGGAAGGGGTGACATCGCGCCCGAGGCACCCCGGCCCAGGCCAGGAACTCGCGACACACCTGTCGCCAGAAGTAGCCCTCGGCCGGCGCCGGCGCGCACAGCTCGTCCACCGAGAATATCCGCATCCGGGAGAAATCGACGGGGCTCTCGGCCTGGCGCGCCCGCAAGAGCCCGTACATCCGGCGCGGGGTGCGGCCCCCGGGCACCGCCATGGTGAGATCGGGCTTGTCGCGCACCCGCTCGCGCACGAGTGAAGCGGCGGCGGCGGCCACGGTCTCGGTGTCGGGAAAGACGAGGAGTCGCATCGCCTCAGACGGCGTTCACTCGTCGGTGGCCGCCGGCGTGAGGCCGGTGTCGCGCGCGGCAGCCCCCACCGGCGCCGGGGGAAACTCGAAAATCTCCAGCACGGCGCCGTCGACTCCCATGGCCACGAGTCGGGGGAGATCCAGGCGGGCCTCGGCCGCGGCGACCTCCTCGGCGCTGACGCGCGTCGAGGGGTGCCGGGGGACGAAGAGCGTGCAGCAGTCGGCGTCCGGCTCGATGGAGATCTCGAAGGTGCCGAGGCGCTGGGCTTGCGCGGTGATCTCGAGCTTGTCCATCCCGATCAGCGGCCGCAGGATGGGCAGCCCGGCCACGTCGTCGATCCGGGACAGGTTCGTGAGCGTCTGCGAGGCGACCTGTCCCAGGCTCTCACCCGTCGTCAGAGCCTCGGCGCCCAGGCGCCGGCCGAGCGCCTCAGCGATGCGCGCCATCATCCGACGGTAGACGACGACGCGGATCGGCGGTGGCACGCTCAGCACGACTTCCCGCTGGATCTCGCCGAGCGGCACGAGGAAGAGCTGGGATCGGTACTGCCACTGAGTCAGGCGCTCGACGAGCGCCCGGGCCTTGGCCTGCGACGTCGGCGGCAGGTAAGGCACGCTGTGAAAATGGACGAATACGACACGGCAGCCCCGCTTCATCATGCGCCAGGCCGCTACCGGCGAGTCGATCCCGCCGGACAGCAGGGCCGCGATGGTCCCGCTGGACCCGACGGGGAGCCCGCCCGGTCCCGGCCGAGGATCGGCGTAGACGAAGGTCTCCGCCGGCAGCACCTCCACGTGGATCTCGAGCTCGGGGTTCTCGAGGTCGACGCGGACGCCCGTCGCGCCGACGCGCTCGAGGACGAATGCGCCAAGCTGCCGATTCAGCTCCACCGATGTCATCGGGTAGGTCTTGAAGGCCCGCCGCGCCGAGATCCGAAACGAGCCGAAGCGGCACCCCTCGACCAGCCGCCCCACCGCGGCCTTCATCGCGTCCAGCGCGGAGGCGACGCGCCAGGCCAGGGCGACGCTGGCTACCCCGCAGACCCCGGCGGCGCGGTCGCGCACGGCCTCGGGCCGGTCGTGACCTTCGAGGTCGAGCAGGATGCGGCCGGACAACTGGTGCACGCGCACCGGTGGCAGATCGCTGGTTGCCCGCTCGAGGTTGCGCGCGAGATGGCGCAGGAAGAGCGGCCGATTGCCACGTTTGAGGCTGATTTCGTGGTAGTGGACGATGACGGCAGGCCGGAGCCGGGACACGGCCGTTTAGAATACCGCGCCGGGGAACGTCGACAGCCCGGCATGGCGCCCCGGTACCCGGTACATCTTGACGCCGGCCGCGCCCCCGCTGAATGGCACGCCGAGGATCCCGTCGTGGATGGCCCAGCTCCGCCCGCGGATGGTCGCTTCAAAGCCCCGGCGCCGGAACGGTGTGGAGTCGTCCAGCCGGGCTCGGAGCGGGCCGCCCGGCCCAAAGCCGGCATGGATCTCGTCCATGCGGTCGTGGCCCACGAAGTAGTCGCAGCCGTGGCGCTCGTAAAGAAGCGCCGAGTGATAGAAGAGGGGCTCGACGAGGTAGAAGTCTCTGCCGAGAAGCCGGCAGAAGCCATCCATGCACTCGAGCACGCGCCCCAGCATGCGGAGGCCGCGCCGGATCTGCCCGGGGGCCAGACCGTCGGTCAGGGCGCGCGCCTCCTCGGCGTGGTTCCGCGAGGCCGTGCCCAGGAGGGTGTCGTGACCGTCGCCGTCGCGGTCGATCCCGTAGCGCGGCGCCTCGGGATCGTTGATCTGCACCAGCCCCAGTTCGGGGACGCCAAAGGCCGACGTGCTGACGTCGAGCAGGACCACCGGATCGCGGTCGTGCTCGCCCGCCCGTAGCTCCACGCGGGCCCAGGGCTTGTCCTCGCCAGCGGTGATCCGGATCAGCCGGCCGCCGGGCAGGCGCCGGTCGACGCCGCAGCGGGCCAGCAGCTCGTCGGGAATGAGGCGCAGGTAGAGTTGATCGCGCACCCCGGCCGGCAGCGCATTGAGACCGAGCATCGAGGTCATCCCTGACGCTCGCCGGCCAGCGCCCGCGCCCGCTCGAGCTCCAGCGGCGTGTTCACGTTCATGAAGACCACCGCGGGGTCCGCATAACGCGCCACCTCGGCCTCGTCGATCGCGACCACGCGCACCTGATCGAAGAAGCCCACGATCTTGAGCTGCCCGCGAGCGAGCCGCTCCTCCATGTGGGGCAGGCACGTCTTCTGGTAGGCCGCGTGCAGCGTCTCGTATTGACCGCCGACCCGGGGAATGACGACATCGCCCAGCCCCGCCCGCTCGACGACGAGCCGCACGACCTCGCGGCGCAGGAACGGCATGTCGCAGGCGACCGTGAACGCGGCCTCACCGGCGGCGGCCTTGAGGCCCGAATAGATGCCGCCCAGAGATCCTCCGTCGGGATAGACATCGGGAACCATCGGGAGCCGGAGGAACGCGTACAGGTCGGGCGTATTGGTGACGACGAGCAGGTCGTCCACGGCGCCCTCGAGTGCCGCCACCACCCGCTCGATGATCCGGCGCCCGCCCAATTCCATGAGCGCCTTGGGCCGCCCGCCCATGCGGGTGCTCTTGCCGCCGGCCTGGATGACGCCGGTGACTTTCACAGGCTCGCCTCGGGCGCGCTCCGCATGCGCTCCGTGGCCGCCCGGCGGCTTCGCACGGCTTTCACAGGCTCGCCTCGGGCGCGCTCCGCGGCCGCCCGGCGGCTTCGCACAACCATCACAGGTCGACTGTCACCGCGCCCTGGCGGAGCAGGCGCGGGGGATCCGCGGTCACGTCGAGGACCGTCGATGGGGGGCCGCCGGCCGTGGCACCGCCGTCCAGCACGCACGCCAGCGCGTCCGGGAAGTACCGCAACACGTCCGCGGCGGTGGTGGGCGGAGCGGCTCCGGCAGGGTTGGCGCTCGGCGCCGTCACCGGCGCGCCCAGGGCTCGAACCAGACCCCGGGCGGTCGGATGCGAGGACATCCGCACTCCCACGGTGCCCGTGCCTGCCGTCACCGCGTCGGGGACGGAATGGCGCGCCGGCAGGACGAGGGTGAGCGGGCCGGGCCAGTAGCGTTCCATCAGCGCCCGGGCCCGGGCGGCGACGACCGCCAGGGCTTCGGCCATCGTCACCGAGTCCACCAGCACGAGGAGCGGCTTGGACTCGGGTCGGCCCTTGACCGCGAAGATGCGGTTCGTGGCGTGAGCGTCGAGAGCCGCGGCGCCGAGCCCGTAGAAGCTCTCGGTGGGAAACGCGACGAGACCGCCGGCCCGCAGCCGGTCCGCAGCGCGCTCGAGCGCGGCCGGGTCGGGGCGGGACGGGTCGACGATCAGAACCTCGGTGCCCATCGCCGGAGTCGGCGCTACGGCCTCGCCTTCATCCGGTCGGCGACACGCCGCGCGCGCTCGTCGACCTCGTCGGCCAGGCGCTGGCGATAGGCGGCCAGGCGCTGGGCCACCGCCGGGTCGGCCACCGCGAGGATCTCAGCCGCCAGAATCGCGGCGTTGACGGCGCCCCACGCGCCGATGGCGACCGTGGCCACGGGCACGCCCTTCGGCATCTGCGCGATCGACAGCAGGGCGTCGATCCCACCGAGCGGAGTGGAGGCGATGGGCACGCCGATGACCGGCAGGGGCGAGGCCGCGGCGAGCGCGCCCGGCAGTGCCGCCGCCCCACCCGCGGCGCCGATCAGCACTTTGATCCCCCGCGCCTGCGCGGTGGTCGCGTAGTCGTGGGTCCGCTGGGGCGTGCGATGCGCGGAGGCCACCACCACCTCGCTCCCGATCCCCAGCGCGTCGAGCACCTTCACTGCCTCCAGCATGACCTCGAGGTCGGAGTCGCTGCCGAGCACGATGCCGACCCGAACGGGCGTCTTGTCCACTACCCGATCCCCTTTCTGCCGATGTCGGTACGATAGTGCATGCCCTCGAAGCGGATGCGGCCCACGGCCGCGTACGCGCGCCGGACGGCCTCGCCAAGTGTCGGCGCCGTGGCGGTGACGCCGAGCACGCGTCCGCCTGCAGTGACGAGCTTGCCGTCGCGCTCGGCGGTCCCGGCGTGGAAGACGCGTACGCCGTCCACTGCCTCCGCGCTGTCAACACCGTCCACCGGCAGCCCGGTGCGATAGGTGCCGGGGTAGCCGCCCGAGGCCAGGTTCACGCACACCGCGGAGGCCGGGGTCCAGGCGACGCGCCCCGGGAAGGGCTCTCCGCGCGCGGCGCCCACCAGGAGCGGCAGCGGATCGTCAGCGAGCCGCGCCATGAGAACCTGGCACTCGGGGTCCCCCCAACGACAGTTGAACTCCACCACTTTTGGCCCCTGACCGGTGAGCATGAGTTGGACATACAGCACGCCGTGGTACGGCGTTCCGTCCTTGGCCAGCGCCGCGATCGTGGGGCGGACGATTGTCTCCATCGCCTGCCGCTCGGCCGCCGCGCCGAAGAACGGCACCGGCGAGTACGCGCCCATGCCGCCCGTGTTGGAACCGCGATCGTCGTCGAAGACCGTCTTGTGGTCCTGGGCGGCGCCGAGGGCCAGCACGTCGGCCCCGTTCGACAGCGCAAAGAACGAGACTTCCTCGCCGGTGAGGAACTCCTCGATCACGACGACAGTGCCGGCCGCGCCGAAGACGCGCTCCTCCATGCACGACCGGATGGCCGCATCGGCCTCGTCCAGCGTTCGGCACACGATGGCGCCCTTGCCGCCGGCGAGCCCGTCGGCCTTGACGACCAGGGGTACCCCCAGCCGGCGGCAGTAGCGCCGCGCCTCCCCGGGAGCCTCGAAGCACGCGAACCGCGCGGTGGGAATGCCGTGGCGATCCATGAGGGTCTTGGCGAAGACCTTCGAGCCCTCGAGCTGCGCCGCCCGCGCTCCCGGGCCGAGGGCAGTGAGCCCGCGCCCGGCGAACCGGTCGGCGAGCCCCGCGACCAGCGGACCCTCGGGGCCCACCACGGTGAAGTCGATCCGCGTGCGCTCGGCGACGCTCAAGAGGTCCTCGTGGGCGTCCGCGCTGATGGGCACGCAGGTGCCGTGACGGGCGATGCCGGGGCTCCCGGGCGCGGCGTAGAGTCGCTCGACGCGGGGGCTCTCGGCGATGCGCCAGGCGAGCGCGTGCTCGCGCCCGCCGCCCCCGACGAGGAGCACTTTCATTGGGGCGCGCCCCCTTCCGGCGGTTCCACGACTTCCAGATGGGCTCGCGCGATCCTCGCCCACGGGCTGCCCGCGTCGAGGTCCAGGTAGCGCTGCCAGTGCCGCACGGCCTCGGCGTTGCGGCCGGAACGGGCCAGGGCGGCAGCCAGGTTGAAGTGAGCGTCGGCGTAGTCGGGCGAGAGCTGGAGCGCGTGGCGATAGTGTCCGATGGCGTCCTCGGCTTGGCCCGAGTCCTCGTCGAGCGATCCGAGGTTGTAGGCGGCCTCCGCGCACTGCTGGTCGTGCTCGAGCGCCGCGCCATAGGCGTCGCGCGCCTCGGCGTACTGGCCCATGCGATGAAGCAGCAGGCCCAGGTTGTTCCAGGCCGCGGCGTACGTTGGGTCCAGGGCCACGACGCGACGGTAGGCGTCCACCGACTCATCCCAGCGGGCGGGGTCGGCGTCCCACTCGCTGGCCCGCTCGAACCAGGCCTCGGCCTGGGAGGCCGGAGGGTGCAGCGGCCGCACGAGCCCGGTCACCAGCGTGGCCTCGGCGTCCTTGCTGAGGCCGCCCGCGTCCAGCGCCAGCACCGTCTGGCCGGTCCGGGGATCGAAGCGCACGCGGTCCGACTGGGCGAGCAGGCGCCCGCCCTCGACCAGGAAGCGCACCTCCGCCAGCGGGTTCTCAAGGTCGGGGGCTTGACGGCGCAGGGTGGCCAGGGCCTCCCGGATCTGGCGGACCGAGGCGCCGGTGTCCAGCAGCGCGCTCGCCGCCTTGAGGGCCAGCAGTTCGCGGAAGGTGTAGCCGCCATCGCCGTGCAGCAGCTCGAGCCGGCGCAGTTGGGCCATGCGCTTGGGGGTGAGGCTCAAGATCCGCGTCAGGTCGCGGAGGCCGTAGATCCGTTCGGGATTGCGTCCGGTCATCGCGGTCAGTGCCTGAAGTGGCGAACGCCGGTGAAGAGCATGGCCATCCCGTGCTCGTCGGCCGCCGCGATCACGTCCTGGTCCCGCAACGAGCCTCCGGGTTGGATAACGGCGGTGACGCCGGCGCCGGCCACGGCGTCGAGCCCATCGCGGAACGGGAAGAACGCATCGGAGGCGCACACGCTGCCCTCGGTGGAGAGACCCGCTTCCCGGGCTCGCATCACGGCCAGCCGAGCCGAGTCCAGGCGGTTCATCTGGCCGGCACCGACTCCCACGACCTGTTGGGCGGTGGCCAATACGATCGCGTTCGATTTGACGTGCTTGGCAACCCGCCAGGCGAAGCGGAGTGCGGCCCGCTCGTCGGCCGTGGGGGCGCGCCGGCTGACGACGGTCAACTCGCTCTCGTCGAGATCGTTCCGGTCCACGGTCTGGGCCAGGAGGCCGCCCAACACGCTGCGGTACTCCAGCGGTCGAGCCGGCAGCCCCCGCCGATCGCACGGCACCTCGAGCACACGGCACTTCTTCTTCGTCCGGCGAAGCTCCTCCAGCGCGCCGGGCGCCAGGGCGGGCGCGAACAGGATCTCGACGAAGATGCCAGCCAGCTCGGCCACCACGGCCATGTCGAGCGTGCGGTTGACGCCCACGATCCCGCCGTAGATCGACACGGGGTCCGACGCCTTGGCCCGAGCCATCGCGGCGCCCACGCTCGGTCCCAGAGCCGCGCCGCAGGGGTTCGTGTGCTTGACGACCACCGCCGCCGGCTCCTCGAACTCGAGCAGCAGGCCAAGCGCCGCCGAGAGGTCGAGCAGGTTGTTGTACCCCAGCTCGGGGCCGTGTAGCTGCCGCCCGGCGCCGAGGCCGACGACCGGGGCGTCCAGTGGCCGGTAGAACGCCGCCGCCTGATGCGGATTCTCCCCGTACCTGAGCGTCATCGCCCGCTCCGCCTCAATGCGCAATATGCCCGGAAACTCGGGGGTCGCGGACGCGATCGAGCCCTCGGCTCGATCGACACGGGAAAGGGGGGGGCGGGGGGGGTGCGTCTCGTGCCCCCCCAGCTCCAGATGCTTGGCGATGGCTGCGTCGTACTCTGCGGTTCTCCGAAAGGCCTCGTGGGCCAGCCTGGCCCGGGTCTGCTCGCCGAGCGCCCCGCCCGAGACCCGCAACTCGTCCAGCACCCAGCCGTACTGCGAGGCATCGGTGACGACCGCCACGCTGGCGTGATTCTTGGCCGCGGCGCGAATCATGGCCGGCCCACCGATGTCGATCTGCTCGACCGCCTCGTCGAGGCTCACGCCGGCCCGCGCCACCGTCGCCTCGAACGGATAGAGGCTCACGACGACAAGATCGATGAGCGGGACGCCGTGCTTGTCGAGGGCGGCCAGGTGCTCGGGCGAGTCGCGACGGGCCAGGATGCCGCCATAGATCTTGGGGTGGAGCGTCTTGACGCGACCGTCGAGCATCTCGGGAAACCCGGTGACCTCCGCGACGTCACGCACCGGCACGCCCGCCTCGCGCAGCAGCCGCGCGGTCCCGCCCGTCGAGACGATCTCAACACCGAGGTCGTGGAGGGCCCGGCCCAGGTCCACCACCCCGGTCTTGTCGTGCACGCTCACCAGCGCCCGCTTGACCTTCATCCGATCATCCTTCCACGATCACGCGCCGGCCCACGATGCGCAGACGTCCCTCGGCGAAGAGCCGCACCGCCTCAGGATAGAGACGGTGCTCCTCCACCAGGATCCGGGCGGCCAGCGTCTCCTCCGTGTCGCCGGACTCCACCGGGACGCTCGATTGTAAGACGATCGGTCCGCTGTCGACCCCCTCGTCCACGACGTGCACCGTCGCCCCCGACACCTTCACGCCGTGATCCAGCGCCTGCCGCTGGGCGTGAAGCCCGGGGAACGCGGGCAGCAGCGAGGGATGGATGTTCAAGGCGCGTCCGGCGAAGGCGCGCACGTAGGCCGGCGAGAGGATGCGCATGAAGCCGGCGTGGCAGACGAGCTCGATCCGACGCGCCTCGAGCTCCCGGACGAGGGCCAGGTCGTAGGCTTCGCGATCGGCGAAGTCCTTGGGATTGACGAACACCGCCTCCACGCCGGCGGCCCGAGCCCGATCCAGCGCCGGCGCGCGCTCGCGGTCGCTGAGGACCACGACCACGCGGGCCGGATAGTCGGCGCGCGCGCAGGCGTCGAGCAGGGACGCCAGGTTCGACCCTCGGCCCGAGGCGAGCACCCCGACCCGTAGTGGCGCCCTCACGCGGCGTGGTGCTCCGAGGGCAGCCGGTGCCGGGCGCAGACGGGGCAGCGCTGGGCCTCGCGCATCATGGCCGAGTCCCGCGGGAACACGCGAGCCAACGACCAGTCCAGCGCGACCTGGACCTGCTTGCGCAGCCCGACCAGCTTCAGCAGGTGCAGGGCATTCCAGAACAGCCAGGCCAGGTAGCCGGAGAACCGGAAACCCATGACCTCGACCACCGCGTCCTTCTCTCCCAGCGAGACCAGCATGCCGCGCGGCGCGAAGTCGATGGCGCGAAGCGGGTGGCCGGCGAGATCGGCCACGATGTTCTCGGCGGCGAGCCGGCCGTGGGCCAGCGCGGCCGGGATGATGGGGATGGAGGCCTCGGGCTTGCCCTCGATGCTGACCGCATCCCCTACCCCATAGACCTCGGGGTAGCCGGGCACCTGAAGCCGACTGTTCACGACGATGCGACCCAGCCGATCCTGGGCCACCGTCAGCCCGGCCAGGGTCGGATGCCCCTTGACGCCGGCCGCCCAGATCACGAGCCCTGCCGGCAGGGTACCGCCGGCGGCCAGTTCGACCGCTCCCGCGAGCACGCGGGTGACGCGGGTGCCGGTGTGGACCTCGATCCCTTCCCGGCCGAGACGACGGCGGGCCCGTTCGGCCAGCTTGGGGTGAACTCCTCTCAAGATTTCGGTGCCGGCCTCGAGCACGAGCAGCCGGTAGTCGCCAGCATCGATGCCGCGGTAGCGGGGAACGATGTAGGCGTGAAAGAAATCCTGGAGCTCGGCGATCAGCTCCACGCCGGTGTAGCCGCCGCCCACGACGCAGACCGTCAGCATCCGGCGGCGCAGCGCGGGATCCGGCTCATGGTCGGCGTGTTCGGCCAGGTCGATGAGGTGGTCGCGGAGGATGACGGCGTCGTCGAGGTGTTTGTAGGGAAGCGCGTGCTCCTCGACGCCGGGGATGCCGAAGGTCGGCGTCACGCCTCCGAGCGCGATGACCAGGCGATCGTAGCTGATCGCCCCCTCAGCCAGGATGACGCGGCGGGCGCCGAGGTCGATCTCGACCACGCGGTCGCGCCGGAAGCGGAAGCGCCGGGCGCCCCGGATATCCCGGATGGGCTGGATGATGTGCCGTGGCTCGACGAGGGACGACGCCACCTGGGGCAGCAGCGGCGTGAACAGCAGGTAGTTCCGGTCGCTGACCAGGAGCAACTCGATGTCGGGGCGATCGCCCAGGCGCCGCTCGAGCACCCGCATGGCTTCGAGTCCGGCAAAGCCCCCGCCCAGCACCACGATGCGCGTCACTCGACGAGCTCCACGCCCCGGGCACCGGCCGTAACCTCACCGATCACGACGACCCGCTCCCCTTCGCGACAGAGCAGCGCGTGCAGCGCGTCGGCCTGCCCGGCCGGGGCGACGATGACGTAGCCGATGCCCATGTTGAATGTCCGGAACATCTCGGCGTCGTCGACGCGTCCCATCCGCTGCAGCGTCTCGAACACCGGCGGCACCCGCCACGAAGCCCGGCGGATCACGGCCCGGCAGCCCTCGGGCAGCACACGGGGCACGTTGCCGGTGATCCCGCCGCCGGTAATGTGGGCCATCGCACTCACCTCGAACCGCTCGAGGGCCCGCAGCACGGCCCGCGCGTAGATGCGCGTGGGCGCGAGGAGCTCGTCGGCAACGGTCCGGCCGGTACCGGGAAACGCGGCGGCGACAGTGAGCTTCAGGACGTCAAACACGATCTTCCGAGCCAGGCTGTAGCCGTTGGCGTGGAGCCCCGAGGAGGCCAGCCCGAGAATCACGTCGCCCGGGTGGACGCGGGACCCATCCACGATACGCTCCCGCTCCACCACCCCCACCGCGAACCCGGCCAGATCGTACTCGCCCGGCGCGTCGAGATCGGGCAGCTCGGCCGTCTGGCCGCCGACCAGGGCGCACCCGGCGTCCTGGCAGCCGCGAGCGATGCCCGCCACGATCGTCTCGATGCGGCCCGGATCCAGGCGCGGGCAGGCGATGTAGTCGAGGACGTAGAGGGGTTCGGCGCCATGGACCAGCACGTCGTTGACGCCCATGGCCACCAGGTCGATGCCGACGGTATCGTGGCGGTCGGCAAGGAACGCCACCTTGAGTTTCGTGCCGACGCCGTCCGTCGAGGAGACCATCGATCCATCGCGGTGGGGGTGCGACGCCGCACCGCGTCCGACGCGGGAGGCGAGCCTGCGTGAATCCGGGGGCGAAGTCTGGCGACGCGACTGGGTCCGACACTACAGCTCGAAGAGGCGGAGCTGCGGCGTAGGCTCCGGCACGATGCGCACCCGGTAGCCACCGGTGAAGCAGGCGTGACAGAAGTGCGCGGGGTCCGAGCCGGTGGCCTTCAGCATGCCCTCCAGCGACAGGTATCCGAGGGAGTCGGCGCCGAGGTGGCGGCGAATCTCTTCGACGCTGTGGCTAGCCCCGATCAACTCCCTACGCGTCGGCGTGTCGATCCCGTAGTAGCACGGCCACTGGATCGGCGGCGACGAAATGCGCATGTGGACCTCGCGAGCACCGGCGCCCCGGACCATCTTGACGATCTTGCGGCTGGTGGTGCCGCGCACGATGGAGTCGTCCACCACGACCACCCGCTTGCCCTCCAGCACCTCGGGCATGGGATTCAACTTCACCTTCACGCCGAAGTGCCGGATGCCCTGCTTGGGCTCGATGAATGTGCGCCCGACATAGTGGTTACGGATCAGGCCCATCTCGTACGCGACGCCGGACGCCTCGGAGAAGCCCAGCGCGGCGCTCACCCCAGAGTCGGGGACAGGAATGACGATGTCCGCCTGCACCGGGTGCTCCTGGGCGAGCTGCCGGCCGAGCGCCTTGCGCACTGTGTGGACATTGGCGCCCCACAGCATCGAGTCGGGACGCGCGAAGTACACGTATTCGAATACGCACTTGAGCGGCTCGGCCGGCGGGAATGGCTTGAACGACCGCACGCCGGCGGCGGACACGACCACGAGCTCGCCCGGCTCCACGTCCCGCTCGGGCTTGGCCTCCATGAGGTCGAGTGCGCACGTCTCCGAAGCCACCACCCAGGCATCGTCCAGACGTCCGAGCGTGAGGGGGCGGAACCCGTTCGGGTCACGCACCGCATACATGGCATCCGGTGTCAGGATGAGCAGCGAGTAAGCGCCCATGACCCGCCCCAGCGCATGAGGCAACTGCTCCTCCAGCGGGCCGGCCGGCGCCCGGGCGAGCAGGTGGAGGATCACCTCGGTGTCCGAGTTCGACTGGAAGATGGCGCCCTCGGCCTCCATCTCCTTGCGCAGCGCCTCGGCGTTGGTCAGATTCCCGTTGTGGGCGATGGCGATGGGACCGCGCGCGGTGGTGGCGGTGATCGGCTGCGCGTTCTTCAGATTCGAGCTGCCCGCCGTCGAGTACCTGACGTGGCCGATGGCGCAGTGGCCGGGTAGGCGCCGCAGCCGCTCGGGGCTGAAGACGTCGGCCACCCATCCCATCGCCTTCTCCGTGTGGAACGCCGTCCCGTCGGTCGCCGCGATGCCGGCCGACTCCTGGCCGCGATGCTGCAGCGCATAGAGACCGAGGTACGCGACGTTCGCCGCCTCTGGATGGTTCCAGATGCCGAAGAGCCCGCACTCGTCGTGGAACTTGTCGTCACGCCAGGTGACGCTCAAAGCCTCTCCTCCACGCGTGTTCGAGACCGCCGATCGCCGTGTCGATCACCGTCGTCGCCCCGCAGCGGATCCGGAGGCGGTTGCCGCCCGTCATGCCGATCCACCGCCACGGAATCGCCGACTCAGCCATCAGCCCTTCGAACTGCAGCGCCCGCGCCGGGTCCACCGACAGCACCACGCGCGACGGGCCTTCCCCGAAGAGCGCGAGATCGGGACGCGACGCCTCAGGCAGCGCCACCACGCACCCGATCGCCTCGGGTCCTGTCAGGCCCGCCTCGGCCAGGGCCACCGCCAGGCCGCCCTCGGCGCAATCGTGGGCCGACCGCGCAAGCCCGGCGCCCACCGCGGCCTGAGTGGCCGCTTGCACGCGGCGCTCCAGCGTGAGGTCGAGCGGCGCCAGGGCTCCGGCCAGCCCGCGGTGGAACGCCCACAGGTACTCGCTGCCGCCCAGGCTCACCGCTTCCGGTCCTAGTAAGGCGATCCGATGTCCCCCGCCCTTGAACCACTGGGTGGCCAGCCGTTCGGCGTCCTCCAGGAGGCCGACCACACCGACGATGGGGGTGGGAAGAATCGCCTGGCCGCCGGGGGAGCCCGAGGGGGGCGTCGCCCCCGTCGCCTGAACAGTCTCATTGTAGAAGGAAACGTTGCCGCCCACTACCGGCAACTCGAGAGCACGGCAGGCCTCCGCGATGCCCTCGATGGCCTCGGTGAACTGCCAGAGGATCTCCGGGCGCTCGGGCGAGCCGAAGTTCAGGCAGTCGGTCACCCCGAGGGGTCGGGCGCCTGCGCACGACACGTTGCGGGCGGCCTCGCACACGGCCATCGCCGCGCCGCGCCGGGGATCGAGGAAGACCTGACGGCCATTGCCGTCGGTGGCGACGGCGAGCGCCCGCCGAGTGCCCTTGACGCGCAGGACCGCGGCGTCGGAGCCGGGCAGCACCAGCGTGTTGATGCCCACCTGCTGGTCGTACTGCCGGAAGGCCCATTCCTTCGAGGCGATCGTCGGCGAGCCTAGCAGAGCCACGAGCGCCTCGTCGTAGTCGGCGGGCTCGGGCAGAGTGAGGGGGTCGAAGCGCTGCAATTCCTTCAACGCGGCAGGGGCCGCCGTCGGCTTCTCGTACCGGGGCGCGTCGGCCAGCGCCGCCACCGGAACGCGGGCGACCACCTCGCCGTGATCGCGCACCGTCAGCACACCGTCGGCGGTCACCCGCCCGATCTCGACGGCGTCCAGCTCCCACTTGGCGAAGACGCTGCGGATCTCGTCCTCGCGGCCGCGCGCAGCCACCAGCAGCATCCGCTCCTGCGACTCGGACAGGAGGATTTCGTAGGGCGTCATGGCCGTCTCGCGTTGGGGAACCCGCGAGATCTCGACCTCCATGCCCGTCCCCGCGCGAGCCGGCATCTCAGAGGTGCAGCAGGCCAGGCCCGCCGCCCCCATGTCCTGGATGCCGACGATGGCACCAGTCTGCATCGCCTCCAGGCAGGCCTCGAGCAGGAGCTTCTCGGTGAACGGATCGCCGACCTGAACGGTGGGCCGGCGCTCCTCAGCGTGCTCGTCGAACGTGGCCGACGCCATGGTGGCGCCGTGAATGCCGTCGCGACCGGTCTTGTTGCCCACGTAGAACACGGGGTTGCCCACCCCGGCCGCGCGAGCCCGGAAGATGCGGTCGGCTCGCACGAGGCCCACGCACATGACGTTGACCAGCGGGTTGCCCGCATACTCGGGGGCGAAGGCGATTTCCCCGCCGACGGTGGGGCACCCGAAGCAGTTGCCGTACCAGGAGATGCCGGAGACGACACCTTCGATGAGCCGACGGTTTCGGGCATCCTCGGGATCGCCGAAGCGGAGCGAATCGAGGATGGCGATGGGGCGCGCGCCCATGGTGAAGATGTCGCGCAGAATGCCGCCCACCCCCGTGGCCGCTCCCTGGAAGGGCTCGATGAAGGACGGGTGGTTGTGGCTCTCGATCTTGAAGACGACCGCCCAGCCGTCACCGATGTCGAGGGCGCCGGCATTCTCGCCCGGCCCCTGGAGCACATTCGGCGCGGTGGTGGGCAGGCGGGCGAGGAAGACACGCGAGTGCTTGTAGGCGCAGTGCTCGGACCACAGCGCCGAGAACAGCCCCAGCTCGGTATAGGTCGGCTCGCGACCCAGTCGCTGGATGATGCGGTCGTACTCGTCGGCGGTGAGGCCCAGGTCGCGCGCGAGGTCCGGTGTCGCTTTCGGCTCCGACCCCGTCAATCCGCCTCCCGCAGTTACCGCTTCAGGAAGCTCCCGTCCTCGACCAGGCTGCCGAGGAGGGACTGGAAGATCGCGAGGCCATCGGTGCCCCCCATCGCCCGCTCGGCCGCCCGCTCGGGGTGAGGCATGAGCCCCAGCACGGTTCCCTCCTCGTTGACGATTCCCGCGATGTTCTCGAGCGAGCCGTTGGGATTGGCCGCGCGGGTGATCTGGCCCTCCGCTGTCGCGTAGCGGAAGACGATCTGGTTGGTCTTGCGCATCCCGGTCAGCGTCGCCGGGTCGCAGTAGTATTTGCCCTCGCCGTGGGAGATGGGCATGGTCAACACCTGACCGGGGCGCAGCCCGCGGGTGAAGGGCGTCTCCGTGTTCTCGACGACCAGATGCGTCTGCTGGCAGCGGTACTGCAGGCACTCGTTGCGCATGAGCGCGCCGGGCAGGAGCCCGGCCTCGCAGAGGATCTGAAAGCCGTTACAGGAGCCCAGCACGTATCCGCCCCGCGCGACGAAGTCGCGAAGCGCTTCGACCACCGGGGAGCGCCCGGCCACGGCGCCGGCCCGCAGATAGTCGCCGTACGAGAAGCCGCCGGGAAGGATGACACAGTCGAGGTCGTCCAGGTTCCGATCGCGGTGCCAGACGTATTTGACCGGCTGCCGGATCACTTCCGAGATGACATGGTGGAAGTCGCAGTCGCTCCACGTTCCCGGGAACACGACCACGCCGAATTTCATGCGATGGGCTCTCCTCTCGACGGCAACGTTATCTTACCGCTGCCGGGTGGCGCCGGGCAAGCCCGCGCCCGTCGTCATTCATCGGAGCGTGAGGCCGGCTCGAGCCGTGGGTGGCCTGGTCGAGGTGCGCAGGGCTTCATTCATCGGAGCGTGAGGCCGGCTCGAGCCGTGGGTGGCCTGGTCGAGGTGCGCAG